>Ga0136630_1000006_pt1 | contig 52621 bp, 44 predicted proteins | sample AntDrymUQ5682106_2_FD_105496 | JGI IMG/M metagenome (GOLD analysis project Ga0136630, IMG submission 105496) | Polar desert sand microbial communities from Dry Valleys, Antarctica - metaG UQ568 (21.06) | ecosystem: Environmental > Terrestrial > Soil > Desert | place: Antarctica: Dry Valley...
CCGATCATGAACCAGCGTTGGCGTTGCTCGGACGTGCCGTGGGTGAACCCCTCCGGATTGACCTGACCACCCTGTGAGGACTGGATCCGGTCGTCCCCGACCGCCGCGGCCGCGGACAACGCATCGTTGATGTCCTGCTCGGTAAGCGGCTCCAGGAAAGGCGTACCGGTCTCCGGATCGGGCACGGTGGTGGCGTTCTTGGCCCATATTCCGGCCAGGCAATCAGCCATCAGCTCGACGCGGACGCCGCCGGACTCCGGACCCTGCGGGTCCTGCTGTGCCCGATTGAGCAGGCCGAGCTGGTTCTCGATGTGGTGCCCGAACTCGTGGGCCACGACGTACTCCTGGGCCAGCGGGCCGCTATTGGCGCCGAACTGGGTCTCCAGGAGTTCGAAGAAGTCCGAGTCGAAGTAGGCGGTCTGATCAGCGGGGCAATAGAACGGCCCGGTGGCACTGGTCGCGCTTCCACAGCCGGTGCTCACCGAACCGACGAAGATGTCCAAACCTGGTTGCACGTAGGCCGGGCCGCCGCTGTCGGGTAGCAATTCCACCCACATCGCATCCAGGCTCTCGGCCGTGGCGATGATTCGGCAGTCGATGTTGGTGTTTGCCGCCTCGGCGCTGGTGCACTCGGCGAACGCGTCGTCGCCCTGAGTCTGACCCTGCGTGCCGGTGTCGCCGCCGCCGAGAATGTCACCGGGATTGAAGCCGAAGATCAGCGCGAGCACCACGACGATCAGCCCACCGCCGCCGCCTACTGCGATACCGCCACGTCGGCCGCCCCCACGGCCACCGCTCTCCCGCCCCGGATCGATCCGCACGCCTTCGCTGAACGTCATGCCGCTCCTGCCACGAGATCGGTTGCCTCTGTCACGAACTCAGCCCCAGCTGACTCATCCGCTGCGTGTGCGCCGAGGTGATCCGCTTGAGGAGCTCGGCGACACCGGCCAGGTCGCCGGTTCCGGTGATCAGCAGGTCGGCCAACTGGTCCCGCTCTGCGATGACCCGCTGGGACTGAGTCAGCGCCTCCCCCACCAGGCGCCGGGCCCACAGCGCAAGCCGGCCACCGATGGCCGGGTCGGCCCGAATGCCTGCTCGCACTTCTCGTACGGCGAAGGAGGCGTGCCCCGTGTCGGCCAGCACCGACAGCACCAGACTTCTGGTCGACTCGTCGAGAAAGTTCGCTACCTCGCGATAGAAGTCCGCAGCCAGGCCGTCCCCGACGTAGGCCTTGACCAGGCTCTCGAGCCAGGTGCTCGGCCGCGTGCCGTCGTGGAAGGCGTCGATCGGGGCCGTGAACGGGGACATCGCCTTTTCCGGATCGGCGCCGAGTTCGGTCAACCGGTCACAGAGGAGGCCGAAGTGCCCGATCTCGGCCGCGGCCATCTTGGCCAGCGCTGCCCGACCAGCTGTGGTCGGCGCCATCCGCGCGTCTTCGGCCAGCCGATCGAAGGCCGTCAGTTCGCCGTAGGCCAGGACTCCGAGCAAGTCGATGACCGCGTTGTCCGTCAGCCTTGTCACCTTTCTGGGCACGAGCCTGGATTCTCCCATGCGCGGCGACACGTTGTGAGTTGAGCCATGAACGGGCGGCCCGAATGATCAGTTGAGCTAGACTAGCGATGGCGGGTCGGACCACGACTCGCGTATCTGTGCGTCAACGCCTTTTGTGGTGCACTCCGGCAATCGGAGAACGCGCCTGCGCGGTCACAATCCCGAGTCTCGAGTTCCGACTCGACCTCGTTTGCTGCGATCGCCCCCGGGACGTCGGCGCGAGCGGAATTCGCACCGACGTAGTGACGAGGCGAGAGCACTGACCAATCCCGAGACCCGACCCAATCCCGAGACCCGACCCAATCCCGAGACCCGACTCGAGAACACCCATCACCTGACTCATGAGGAGGCGGTTGCCCTCGAGCACGCCACCGAGGGAGCCCCCGAGGTCCTGCCGGCCGAGGAGCTTGCCGCCCGCGCGCCGGTCGAGGAGACCGCGCCGCTGTTCACCGACTTCTCCGTCCATCCTGACATCACCACGGCGTTGGCAGAGGTCGGCATCACCCGCACCTTCGCCATCCAGGAGCTCACCCTCCCGATCGCCCTGGCCGGCCACGATCTGATCGGTCAGGCGCGTACCGGCACCGGTAAGACATTGGGCTTCGGCGTACCGATGCTGCAGCGACTGACCAACACCTCCGAGGGGGCCGACGGCTTGCCGCAGGCCCTGGTCGTCGTACCCACCCGGGAATTGTGCGTCCAGGTCGCCCGGGACCTGGCCACCGCTGGCTCCAAACGCGGAATGCGCGTCCAGGCGATCTACGGCGGCCGCGCGTACGAGCCGCAGATCGAGGCACTGCGCAAGGGCGTGGAGATCGTCGTCGGTACGCCCGGCCGGCTCCTGGATCTTGCCGAACAGCGTCATCTCCTGCTGGGTCAGGTCAGCGTGCTGGTCCTGGACGAGGCCGACGAGATGCTGGACCTGGGCTTCCTGCCCGACATCCAGCGCGTCCTGAGCATGGTCCCGACCCAGCGGCAGACGATGTTGTTCTCCGCGACCATGCCCGGCCCGATCGTCACCCTGGCCCGGCAGTTCATGACTCAGCCGACGCATATTCGCGCTCACGGCAACGACGAGGGCTCAACCGTCCCGGACACCACCCAGTACGTCTACCGGGCGCACAATCTGGACAAGCACGAACTGCTCGCTCGTCTGCTGCAGGCCACCGACCGCAGCCTGACCATGGTCTTCTGCCGGACCAAGCGGACCGCCCAGAAGGTCGCCGACGAACTCGTCGACCGGGGTTTCGCAGCCGCGGCCGTGCACGGCGACCTGGGTCAGGGTGCCCGTGAGCAGGCCCTGCGCGCCTTCCGGTCAGGCAAGGTCGACGTCCTGGTCGCCACCGACGTCGCAGCCCGTGGCATCGACGTCACCGGCGTCAGCCATGTCGTGAACTACCAGTGCCCCGAGGACGAGAAGACCTACCTGCACCGGATCGGACGCACCGGACGGGCCGGTGGGAAGGGCATCGCCGTCACCTACGTTGACTGGGACGACCTGCCGCGCTGGAGCCTGATCAACACCGCGCTCGAACTGCCCTTCCACAACCCGCCGGAGACATATTCCACCTCCGAGCACTACTACACCGACCTCGGAATCCCGGCCTCGGCCACCGGTCGGTTGCCTCGCTCGGCCCGCACCCGGGAGGGCCTGTCCGCCGAGCGAGTCGAGGATCTCGGGGAGACCGGACGTGGGCGCAGCGGCTCCGGAGGTCCAGGCCGCGCGGGCGGACGGTCCGGCTCGGGCGGCTCGGGCGGCTCGGCTGGCCGGGGCAATTACGCCGGCTCGGCCGGCAGAAGCAACCCAGCGGCCTCGGAACGCTTCGCCGGCGGCGGTGGCCGCGGACAGGGCGGCTCACGCCGGGAAGGTCGTTCCTCGGATGAACAACAGGCCACCGGAGACGAGCCGGCCAGACGCCCGCGTCGTTCACGCTCGCGCAGCCGAACCCGTGGTGGCGTGTCGGTCAAGGCCGAGGGCGCCACGGGTACCCGAGGCGAGGCCGGCCCAGCCAACGCCCAGGGCTCGGGTGCAACGAGCGCCTCTGGCGCGACCGGTACGTCCGGTACGTCCGGTACGTCCGGCCCGCGCAACCGCCGGCGCCGTCCCGCGCAGGCCGCGGACTGACACCTCGTCGTTCTTCCTGACATGAGTCGGGTCCTTCCCCGTACCCTGCGGCGTCCATCCTGGCCGGCCCTGGGCTGGCTGGGCGGATTGGTGATCGCCCTGGTTGCGGGCGTGATCCTGGCTGTGAACAGTGACGTCGCCAAGACCGATGTACGAACCGCTGCCGGCCCACCCGAGGGCTCGAGCGAGCCGCTGGCCACGCAACTGGAGGCGCTCTGGTCGACGGATTCGGCCGACGACGACCAACGGACCGACGACCAGCAGACGGTGGCCAGCGGCACGGTGATCACTTCGAGCGAGCGAGGCGTACGCGGGCTCGATCCGCTGACCGGTGAGGAACGCTGGCACTATCTGCGCTCCAACGCGACGATGTGCGACCTCACCGTCCTCGACGATGTCGTGGTCGCCATCTACCGGACGACCGGCCGGTGCAACGAGGCGGTCGCGTTGGAGGCCGGCACGGGCGTACGCCGGTGGTATCGCAACGTCGGCTTCAGCGACGGGCTGAGCCTGCTCGGATCCGGTACCACCGCCCTGGCAGCTACACCGGGCGGCATCGCGGTCCTCGACGCGGTCGGGAACTCCATCCGGTGGCGGTACAACCCCCCGCAGGGCTGCGAGTTGTCCAGTATCGGCATCGGTATCAATGGCGTGGTCGTCCTGGAGCGCTGCAGGACCGGGACGACCTGGCTGGCCGCATTTGCCCTCGACAGTGGAGACCAGCAATGGCGGGTCGCGCCACCACCGGGTGAGGTCATCGTTCTTGGTGCCGACGGCGTGATCAGTCTCCTTGCTGGACAACAACTCACGATTCTGAGCGCTCGTGACGGTAGCGAACTGTCCACTGTGGTCCCCGATTCTGCGCGCAGCGAGACAGCCGCCAGCATGTTCGCCGGGCAGCCCGGCGGAGGAGGAGTTCCGCTGGTGCACGTCGCGGGCCGGCTCTACGCCATCGATCCGGTCACCGGTGCTCAACTGTGGAGCGTCGCGGCCAGCGGACTACCGGCCGACGGCGACCTCGGCGTGGTCGTACCCGAGGCCGGTGCCTTCGTGACCCGAAATCTGTTGACCGGGCAGGAGATCACCCGCTCAGTCGTCACCGGCGATACTCCCGCACAGCCCGCTGGCACCGACGATCTGATTCGCATCGAGCAAACGGGGTCGGCTCTGATCGCGGTCACTGGACAGGGTCTGGTCGCGTACGGCTGAACGGGCTCAGACGCAGACGCAGAGTTCGTTGCCCTCGGCGTCGGCCAGGACCCACCAACTGGGCGCGTGTTCTTCGGTCACCAGCCGTCCGCCCGCTGCCACGACCGCTGCGACCCGTCCCTCGGCGTGATCTCGTGGCACGTACACGTCGATGTGGATGCGATTGCGCTGCGGCCGTGGCTCGGTCATCTGCTGGAACCAGACTCCCGTCGAGTCCTCGCTGTTTCCCACCAGGTCGACGGCGCCGTCCGGCATGGTCTTCTCGGACAACCCGAGCCCGACCCGCCAGAAGTCCCGGATGGCAGCGGGGTCCATACAGTCGATACCGATCTCGATTCCGTCGCCCGGCTCGGCCGGCGCAGCAACCTCGGCACCGGCTTGCGCCGCAAGCTCGACGATGCGGTGCGCTTGAGTCACGTCCAGCTCGGTGATACCTCCAGCCGAGTGAGTAGCCAACGCGACATCGACGTTGCGCCAACGGATGTCGAGATCCGGATGGTGGTTCATCTCCTCGGCCACCTCCGCGATCCGGCTGACCAGCGCGACCGCGGAGGTGAAGTTCGGAGCCTGGATGTGCGTACGGATCGAACCGCGATGAAAATGCCAGCCGCTGAGCGCGTCGAGGGCTCGGCCGAGTTCGTCCTGGGTCAGTAGCGTTGCCATGTCTTCATCCTGCACCCGCCGCCAGCGCTAACCCGCTCGGGCGGCAACGCGCTCGGCGTGCTGCCGATAGGCCTGCGCTCCCTTGGTCCGTCCGGCGGTGGCCAGCACTGATCGACCGGCGGCCGGTGCCTCTGCAAAGCGCACGGAACGCCCGATCGGTGGATCGAGCACGGATATCCCGTACCGATCCGTGACGTCATCGAGGACATCGCGCGAGTGCAGGGTGCGAGCGTCGTAGAGCGTCGGCAGGACGCCCAGGACATGCAGTCCAGGATTGGTCATCCGCTGGATGTCCTTGACCGTGTTCAGCAGCTGCCCGACGCCGCGATGGGACAGGGTCTCGCACTGGAGCGGGATCAGCAGATCGGTTGCCGCGGTGAGTCCGTTGATCGTCAGCACACCGAGCGACGGCGGGCAGTCGATGATCACATGATCGAACGGTTCGTCCACAGTGGAGGACAGATCGGTGAGAGCGGTGCGAAGGGCATACTCCCGTCCGGTCCGGGTGAGGAGCATTGACTCCGTCGTGGCCAGATCGATCGTCGCCGGCAACAGCGAAGGACCATCCGCGGTGGCAACTATCGCGTCACCGATTGCCAGGTCACCGAGCAGAACCTCGTGCACCGAGATCGCCAGGGTGTCCGGGTCCACACCGAGGGAGAACGTCAGGCAAGCCTGCGGGTCGAGGTCGACCAGTAGCACCCGCCTGCCGAGCTCCTGCAGAGCAACCCCGAGGGAGGCGACAGTTGTGGTCTTGGCGACGCCGCCCTTCTGGTTCGCGACAGCCAGGACGTGAGCCATGATGCGGAAAGCTTCTCAGACCGCCCGCACTGAAGGCTGAGCGCGAGGTGCCGAGGTTGCGAAGGACGCAGCAATCGGGTGCGAGGTGGTTGTCCGGCTTTCATCTTCGCTGGCGTTCTGTTCCGAAGAACTTGGTCGGCTCGCGTTGTCGGCCGGCGTTGTCGGTAGTGGTGTGATCACTGTGACCAGTGTGGTCAAAGATTCTCGAAACTTATTCTGCCGCAGCCGCTTACAGGTCCCGGATATGTCAGATCCTGGTCGTAGGTTCATGGTGTGACCACGTTGCTGAGCCCACCCGGAGTGTCCGGGCTCGCCGGCCCAGCTGCCCGAGCTTGGCCGGGTGCAACGACGCGCAGGCTCCGATCAGGGCCTGCGCCCGCAGCGCCACCGCGTCGGCGACCTCCACGGCCAGGTGACGGTCGGTCAACGACCACAACTCGGTCCTCGCCGCCGCGCCCAGCACCTCCCGCGGACCCGCCTTGGGAAGGCCCAGATCCGGGTCACCATCCCCCTGCACTCCCTGCACTCCCTGACCGACCGGATCGGGCACGGTGTGCTGGACGACGGAACCGAGATCCCACCCACCCTGGCCCGGAGGCTGGCCTGCGACGCCGGGATCATCCCCGCCATCCTGAACACCCACAGGCAGACCGGTCGACGTCGGCCGGGAACACCGCCGCTACACCGGCCCACCCCGCACCGGCATCGAGATCCGGGACGGCGGCTGCACCTGGCCCGGCTGCAGGGCGGCGCGGCACACCGAAGCCGACAGCCAGCGAGCATCGCAGCCAGGAACGAGCAAGGAGCACCCCGGATCAACCACACCCACCGACCACCCCACCCCGAACAGACTGGCCACCAGGCGCCGACAGCCGACCCGGCCCGTAGACGGCTGGCGCCGGACCGCGCCTTCCCCGGCCCGGTAGTCGTGGTGCTCACCGGCGAGCCCAACGAGATCAGCTGCCGTCTGCACGTCCACGGACCGGATACGGTCCCAGGGTGACCCGAACCCTCTTCGCTGGCGGCGCTGTCTTCGACGGCACCGGCTCAGCACCTAGTTCGGCCGACGTGCTCGTCGAGGACGGGTTGATCGTGGACGTCGGCAGCGGCTTCGACGCCGACGACGAGGTCGACTGCGCTGGAACGACGGTCCTGCCGGGGTTGATCGACAGCCATGTGCATGTGCTGTTCAGCGGGGTCAACGTGCTCCGGATGATGCAGACGCCATTCAGCTATCCGTTCTACGAAGCGGTGCACAACCTGAGGACGACGCTCGATACCGGGATCACGAACGTACGAGATGCCAGCGGTGCGGACCTTGGTGTGGCCCAAGCACTTCGGGACGGACTCATCGCCGGTCCCCGAATGCAGATCTCGATCAGCATGGTCAGCCAGACTGGAGGGCACGGTGACGGCTGGCAACCGTGCGGCGCCGTCATGCCGCTACTTGCCTCTCACCCGGGCAGACCCTCCACGATCGTCGACGGCGCCGGGGATATGCGTCGCGTGGTCCGTGAACTCGTGCGCGCTGGAGCCGACGTGATCAAGGTCGCGACCAGCGGAGGCGTTCTCTCACCGCGCGACGACCCGCGACATGGTCACTTTCGGGACGCCGAGATCGCCGTACTGGTCGAGGAAGCCACCGCGGCCGGCCTCTTCGTCATGGCACACGCGCAGGCGACGGATGGGATCAAGGTGGCCATCCGGAACGGGATCCGCTCGATCGAACACGGGATTTATCTGGACGACCAGGCCATCGAGATGATGCTTCAAGCTGGAACGTGGCTCGTACCAACGCTATCTGCCCCGCGCGCCGTTATCACGATGGCCGATTCCGGCGTGCCGATGCCTGCGGCAGTGATCAGCAAGGCGCGGATGGTTCTGGAATCCCACGACGACTCGGTCGGCCGGGCCATCACCGCTGGAGTGAAGATCGCCATGGGCACCGACAGCGGCGTCGGGCCGCACGGAGACAATCTCAGCGAGCTCGGGCTGATGGCCAAGCTCGGCATGAGCGCGCTCGGCGCATGGCACGCGAGCACCGCATCGGCGGCCGAGTTGCTCGGCATTTCGGACGAGTTCGGCACGCTGGAGCCGGGCAAGCGGGCCGATCTGCTGGTATTGGAGGGCTCGGCCTCGGACCTGGTCGACCTGCGGGATCGCGTGCGTGCCGTCTACCAGGACGGAAGCCTGGTCGGCGGCGCCCCGTCATCAGCACAGGAGCCAGCGCACTGATCTAGTGCGACGGTTCCCGCAGCCTTAGCGATCGGGGTTGCGGCTGCCCTCGTAGGATGGCGGGCCGCTCTCCTGATCTGCAGTGATCGTGGCTTCGGGCGGGCCAATCAGGTCGGCGGGTTCGTCCAGTGCGACATCCCTGGGAGCCACGTCTGCACCGCGCAGCTGGGCTGCTGCCTCGGGATCGTTGCGCGCCTTGTAGAGGCTCGCGATAACGGCCAGGGCCATCACGCCGATGATCACACTCAGGGACAACCAAATCGGGATCGTCGGTGCCCACGCGATCGGCTCGCCACCGTTGATGAAGGGAAGGCTGTTCTCGTGCATCGCCTCGAGGATGAGTTTGATCCCGATGAAGCCGAGGATGATCGACAAACCCATGGAAAGGTAGACGAGCCGTTCCAGCAGCCCGCCGAGCAGGAAGTAGAGCTGACGTAGGCCCATCAGCGCGAAGATGTTGGCGGTGAAGACGATGAACGCTTCCCGAGTCAATCCGAAGATCGCCGGGATCGAGTCCAACGCAAACAGTAAGTCCGTGGAGCCGATCGCGAGGAAGACGATGATCATCGGGGTCCATAGCTTCTTGCCATCGACGGTGGTGCGGATCTTGGCCCCGTCGAAGTCATCGCTGATCGGCAGAACCTTGCGCATCCGCCGGATAAGGACGTTCTCCTCGTACTCCTCCTCCTCGCCCTGCTGCTTGGCGAGCTTGATCGCGGTGTAGATGAGGAAGGCACCGAAGATATAGAAGAGCCAGCTGAAGCGCGCGATCAGTGCGGCTCCGGCCAGGATGAAAATTCCACGCAGGACCAGCGCGATGATGATCCCGACCATCAGGACTTCCTGCTGGTACTTACGTGGGACCGAGAACCGAGCCATGATGATCACAAAGACGAACAGATTGTCCACCGACAGGCTGTATTCGGTGAGCCACCCCGCGTAGAACTCTCCGGCCGCCTGTCCTCCGGCGAAGGCAAGCATCGCCAAGCCGAAGATCAACGCCAGGCTGACATAGAACACCACCCACAGCGAGGACTCTTTCATCGACGGCACGTGCGGGCGGCGCGTAACGATCAGCAGGTCGGCGAGCAGCAGCAGTCCGAGGAAGACGAACGATCCGATCTCGAACCAGACGGGTAGATCGAGCAATGGTCAGTCCCTCCGGTGGCACGTGGCAACAACCGGAGGTCTCTCCCGCCTGACGCCCGAGGAAAGATTCCGGGCGGCCCGACCGACGGGACCGGGACGGAACCGGCGATGCCGCTCCGGCCGTGGTGACGACCCCGCCGCGAAGGAATACTCCCCTCCACAGACGCCCCCATTCTGTACGACAAGGTGGCGCCACATCTCAGCGGGTATCCGTCACCGGGTCGACATCGGCTGTCGTAGGTCGTTGTTAGCGTCAGGCGCATGGACATCAAGCTGGAAGTGGTCACCGTCCCGGTCTCAGACGTGGATCGGGCGAAGGCGTTCTACGTCGACCAGGTGGGTTTCGTGGCCGATCACGACCAAACTGTCAGCGATGAGATTCGGTTCGTGCAGTTGACGCCGCCAGGCTCAGCCTGCTCGATCGCCTTCGGCAAAGGGATCTCGAAGATGGAGCCCGGCTCCCTACAGGCGATCATGTGCGTGGTCGCCGACGCCGAGGCGGCCCGGACTGAGCTGGCCAGCCGTGGGGTCGAGGTGAGCGATGTGGACGAGCAGCCCTGGGGCAAGTTCGTCTACTTCACTGATCCGGACGGCAACGGCTGGTCGTTTCAGGAACTGCCTGACTGGTCGACCGGAGCAGGCGGGTCGGGCCAACGACCCGAAAACTAACCCAGCCGGGACTGGCCCCGGATCGGCTCAGCCCTGACCGGCTCGTTGCATCTGGCGAAGTTCCTTCTTGAGTACGCCGATCTCGTCGCGCAGCCGGGCAGCCAGTTCGAATTGGAGTTCTCGGGCCGCAGCCAACATCTGATCATCGAGTTGCCCGATCAGATCGGCCAACTCAGCGGCCGGCAGGGTGGACGCGTCCAGTGCGCGCTCGCTCTTGCCGCGGGATGACAGGCCGGGGACCGGTGCCTTCCCTCTGGATTGGGTCCGTCCTCCGCCGTAGAGGCGCTCGGTGGTCTTTTCGGTGTCGGCGGCCTCGGCGTAGATGTCGTCCAGGATGTCGATGATCTTCTTACGCAGCGGCTGCGGATCCAGCCCACGCTCGACGTTGTAGGCGACCTGCTTCTCTCGCCGACGGTTGGTCTCGTCGATCGCGCGTTCCATCGACGGGGTGATCTTGTCTGCGTACATGTGCACCTGCCCAGAGACGTTACGAGCAGCCCGGCCGATGGTCTGGATCAGCGAGGTCTCCGAGCGGAGGAACCCTTCCTTGTCGGCATCGAGGATCGACACCAACGACACCTCGGGAAGATCGAGTCCTTCGCGGAGCAGGTTGATCCCCACCAGAACGTCGTAGTCGCCCTTGCGCAGCTCTCGGAGCAACTCGACCCGGCGCAGGGTGTCGACCTCGGAGTGCAGGTAGCGCACCCGGATCCCGAGCTCGAGCAGATAGTCGGTGAGGTCCTCGGCCATCTTCTTGGTCAGCGTGGTGACCAAGACCCGCTCATCGCGTTCAGCCCGGAGCCGGATCTCGGCGACCAGGTCATCGATCTGACCCTTGGTGGGCTTGACGACCACTTCCGGATCGATCAGGCCGGTCGGCCGGATCACCTGTTCGACGAATTCGCCCTTCGTGCGACCCAGCTCGTATGAGCTCGGCGTGGCCGACATGTAGACCGTCTGCCCGATCCGCTCGACGAACTCCTCCCAGCGCAGCGGCCGGTTGTCCATCGCCGACGGCAGCCGGAAGCCGTGGTCGACCAGGGTGCGTTTGCGACTCATGTCGCCCTCGTACATGCCGCCGATCTGCGGCACGGTCACGTGGGACTCGTCGATGACGAGGAGGAAGTCATCCGGAAAGTAATCCAGCAGACAGGACGGCGGACTCCCGGCGGCCCGGCCGTCCAGATGCCGGGAATAGTTCTCGATGCCGGAGCAGAACCCGACTTGGCGCATCATCTCGACGTCGTAGGTGGTGCGCATCCGCAGCCGCTGGGCCTCGAGCAGCTTGCCCTGCTTGTCCAGCTCGGCCAGCCGGTTGGCCAACTCGGCCTCGATGCCGGCGATGGCCTGCTCCATCCGCTCCGGACCGGTCGCGTAGTGGGTGGCTGGAAACACGAACACTTCCTCGACCTCACGCACGACCTCGCCGGTCAGCGGGTGCAGGTAGTACAACCGCTCGATCTCGTCGCCGAACATCTCGATCCGGACGCCGAGTTCTTCGTAGGAGGGAATCACCTCGATGGTGTCGCCCCGGACCCGAAACGTGCCGCGGGTGAACGACAGATCGTTGCGGGTGTATTGCATGTCGACCAGTCGGTGCAGCAGCCAGTCCCGATCGGTGGTCTTGCCGAGCTGCAACCGGACGCTCTGGTCGAGATACTCCTTCGGCGTCCCGAGGCCATAGATGCACGACACGCTGGCCACCACGACGACGTCGCGCCGAGTCACCAGGCTCGCCGTCGAGGAATGCCGCAGCCGCTCGACCTCATCGTTGACCGAGCTGTCCTTCTCGATGTAGGTATCAGTCTGCGGGACGTAGGCCTCGGGCTGGTAATAGTCGTAGTAGGAGACGAAATACTCCACAGCGTTGTTGGGCAGCAACTCGCGGAACTCGTTGGCCAGTTGGGCGGCCAACGTCTTGTTCGGCGCGATGATCAACGTCGGACGCTGCACCTTCTCGATCAGCCACGCCGCGGTTGCGGACTTTCCAGTTCCGGTCGCACCGAGCAGCACGACATCACGCTCTCCCGCGTTGATCCGGCGGGTGAGTTCCTCGATGGCCTGTGGCTGATCTCCGGAGGGCTGGAAGTCAGCCTCGACGGTAAATGCGCCGGTGGTCGGCGTCTTGTCGTTGGACCAGGCCCGCAGCGGGCGGACGGGCTTGCGCGCCATCGCTGCGGCGCCTGACGCCGACTTCGACGTCGAAGCATCTGTGGTGGAGGACTTCGTGGCGGTCACAGTTAACGAAGATAGGCCGGGCATCCGACATTCCCCAGTCGCACGGTCGGATCGATGGCCACCGGGTCGTACCGTCGTCACGCATGAACGACAGACGCGGAGCCGACGAGGACATCGCACGCCTGCTGAGCCGACCTGTCTGGGCGGTAGTCGGTCTGACGCCGAACTCCCGACGACCGTCGCACAGCGTGGGACGTTTTCTTCTCGACCATGGCATCACGGTGATTCCGGTCAACCTGCAGGGCGCGTCCGTCCATGACCAGCGCGGCGTCGTGACACTGGACGAGATCGACGTACCGGTGGACGTCGTCGACATCTTCCGGCGCTCGGAGATGGCCGGCGCGCACGTCGACGAGGCGATCCGGATCGGCGCCGCCGCGGTCTGGCTACAGCTGGGCGTCATCGACACCGAGGCGGCCGACCGCGCGGAGGCGGCCGGACTCACCGTCGTCATGGATCACTGTCCAGCCATCGAATGGCCGCGATTGGGGCCGCGGCGCACTCGCTAGCCTCTCCGGGCCGCGAAACGGTGCCGCAATTGATGAACGGGAAAGAAAATTGTGTGGACAAGGTGTTCATCCGGTGTGGACAGCTGCCAGCGAGGTGTGGACGAAGAGGCCCACTATGTGGACGCAGAGTAATGGCTGTGAGTGACGGTGGTCACCGTGATTGTTGTGCCTGGAGGGACCAGAGTTTCTCGGGAAAGTACTTGTCTACGCTCGGCGGCCTGCGTAACTTACTTCTTGCAGGGAACAACCGGCACAGACCGGAGGAACGAAAAGGCTCGGTTCGCCGGGTCTATCGAGCCAAAGGTTACGTTGCGTTACGTGCTTCGGTACGTGCGGAACGACTGGGACCATTTGATCGCAGCGGCCCTCGGGTCGCGGTGGACATCGGACCCGTGATGTTGGACAGCAAGCTCGTCTTGCCAGTCGGCGACACGGGACCATCACAGCTTCGGTTGTGATAGCCCGGAGCGCCGGTGGTTCCCGGCACATGACGCCCCTTCGCGACCCGTTCGCGGAGGGGCGTCGTTATTGTCTGCCGGTGACATCGTGGCCGGGCTCGGCATATCCACTGGGCGCAACCTATGACGGCACCGGAACCAATTTTGCGGTGTTCAGTGAGATCGCCACCCTGATCGAACTGTGCCTGTTCGATCGACGGGGAGTCGAGACCCGAGTTCCGATCGAGGACGTGGACGCGTTCGTCCACCACGTCTATCTGCCGGGTGTCACTCCGGGACAGCGCTATGGCTACCGCGTCCACGGGCACTATGCCCCGAACCGCGGCCAACGCTGCAATCCGGCCAAACTGCTGATTGATCCCTATGCCAAGGCCCTGGACGGGCAACTGGACTGGGGTCAGGAGCTATTCAGCTACCCGTTGGATGGGTGCGCCGACGGCCGGGCAGGCACGGGAAGTCGAGAGTGCGCCACGGAGCCCGATTCCAGCGATTCTGCCGACTCCACCTTGAAATCGGTGGTGATCAACCCGTTCTTCGATTGGGGCACCGATCGCGCCCCGCGTACGCCCTACCACCGGACGCTGATCTACGAAGCGCACGTCCGGGGACTGACCAAGACCCATCCCGGCGTCCCCGAGGAGCTTCGCGGCACCTACGCCGGAATCTCGCATCCTTCGGTCATCGAGCACCTCGTGTCGCTGGGCGTGACGGCACTCGAGTTGATGCCGGTCCATCAATTCGTTCTCGACCACACCCTGGCCCAGCGCAACCTGCCCAACTACTGGGGTTACAACACCATCGGCTTCTTCGCCCCACATCAGGCCTATTCCGCGTCGGGCAGCGGCGGCCAGCAGGTGCAGGAATTCAAGGGCATGGTTCGCGCCCTGCACGAGGCCGGAATCGAAGTGATCCTCGACGTCGTCTACAACCACACGGCCGAAGGCGATCATCTCGGCCCGACCATGTGCTTCCGGGGACTGGACAATGCCGCCTACTACCGCCTCGACGACAAGCATCCCGATCGGTACGTCGACTACACCGGGACGGGAAACTCGCTCAACGTCCGACACCCGAGCGCCTTACAGCTGATCATGGACTCTCTGCGGTACTGGGTGCTGGACATGCACGTGGACGGCTTCCGCTTCGACCTGGCCTCCGCGCTGGCCCGAGAACTGCACGATGTGGACCGGCTCTCGGCATTCTTCGACCTCGTTCAACAGGATCCCGTCGTGAGTCAGGTCAAGCTGATCGCCGAGCCTTGGGATGTCGGCGAGGGCGGCTACCAGGTCGGTAAGTTCCCTCCCCAGTGGACGGAATGGAACGGGAAGTACCGCGACACGGTCCGCGACTTCTGGCGCGGTGAGAAGGCGGCCCTGCCGGAGTTCGCGGCCAGGATCACCGGATCGTCGGACCTGTACGAGCACAACGGCCGGCGTCCGGTGGCCAGCATCAACTTCGTCACCGCCCATGACGGATTCACCCTCACGGATCTCGTCTCCTATGACTCCAAGCACAACGAGGCCAACGGCGAAGGAAACCGCGACGGCGAGAGGCACAACCGCTCGTGGAATCACGGGGTGGAGGGGCCGACCGACGATCCGGACATCCTCGAGCTACGCGCGCGACAACGGCGCAACATTATAGCCACTTTGCTTCTGTCCCAAGGTGTTCCGATGTTACTGCACGGGGACGAACTCGGCCGCACCCAGCACGGCAACAACAACGCTTACTGTCAGGACAATGAGCTGTCCTGGGTGGACTGGGCATCGGCCGACGACGACCTCAAGTCCTTCGTCGCCACGACGTCTCGGCTACGCCGGGCACATCCGACGTTCCGTCGCCGTCGGTTCTTTCGGGGCTCCCCCGTGCGGGACGTCGGTGATCCCGTTCCGGACATCGCCTGGTTGACCTCGGCAGGTATCGAGATGGCGCTGGGCGACTGGGATTCCAGCTATCACCGAGCTTTCGCTGTGTTCTTCAACGGCGAGGGCATCAACGAGCGCGATGACCGGGGCGAGCCGATCACCGACGTGTCGTTCCTGCTCTGCTTCAACGCCCATGACTCCGATCTGGCCTTCCGTACTCCTCCGGAGGGGTACGCGAAGACCTGGGAGGTGGTTCTCGACACCGGGCTGGCCTTGCAGCCGGCAAACCCGCAGGTCACCGTCGAGGCCGGAGCGTCCGTTTCGGCCCTGAGTCGCTCCCTGGTTGTCCTTCGCGCCAGGCACTAGCTCTCATCGAGAAGGCGGCGGCGTTGCTCGTCCACGTCGTAGTCGGGCTTGGGAAACTGCGGATCCATCTCGGTGAGGGTTTCCAGCAGGAGTCGGCCGATCGCCCAGTTCCGATACCACTTGCGGTCGCTGGGCACGACGTACCAGGGCGCTGTCTCCGTACTCGTCCGATCCAGGACCGCTTCGTAGGCCCGCGCATACGCCGGCCATTGCTCGCGCTCGTCCACATCACCAGGGTTGAACTTCCACTGCTTCTCAGGGTCGTCGAGTCGAGCCAGCAGGCGTTCTTTCTGCGCCTCCGGCGAAATGTGTAGGAAGCACTTGACGATGTGCACGCCGTCCTCGACCAGGCCGCGCTCGAATCGGTTGATTTCGGCATAGCGCTTGTCCCTCGTCGCGACGGGCACCAGGCGCCGAACCCGGGCGATCAGGACATCCTCGTAGTGCGACCGGTCGAAGATGCCGATCAGCCCCGGCCGCGGGACCTCCTTACGGATCCGCCAGAGGAAGTGGTGCGACAGTTCGGCCGGCGTCGGCTTCTTGAAAGAGGCGATGTGACTGCCCTGCGGGTTGACCGCGCCGATGACGTGCTTGATAACCCCACCCTTGCCGCTCGTGTCCATTCCTTGCAGGACCAGCAGAATTCGGCGATCACTTCCCCCCGCGCCCTCGGCGTAGAGCGCCTCCTGAAGGCCGGCCAGTCGCTCACCATCGGCCTCGGCGGCAAGTCGGGTATCCGACTTGCCGCCGGGCGCCAACGGAGTGGCGCGCGGATCAAGCTCCGCGAGCAGGACGGCGCGCTGCGGCGCACACAGAGACTCTCGGACAGAGGGGTTGGCCATGGTCGCAGCGTAGGGCTGACGGGCACTGATAGCAGGGCGATCTGATGGGATGGTGCGATGCGTCGATTGTTCCCGCCTGCGACTGAACTCCTCGAGTCCGACGCGCTCGATGATGAGGCACTCGAGCAGGCATACAGCGACGAGCCGGCTGACTTTGTCCGGATAAATTTCGTGGCCTCGGCGGACGGGGCCTCGAGCTTGGACGGCCGGGCGGGGGGGCTGGGATCGGCAACCGATCAGCAGGTGCTGCGGCTGCTACGTGACCGATCCGACGGGATTCTGGTCGGTGCCGGCACAGCTCGCGCGGAGGGCTACCGCCCGTTGCGTGACGATCCGGTCCGCTCGGCGGCTCGTATGGCGCGCGGCTTGGCCCGGGTCGCCCCGATGATCCTTGTCTCCCAACGTCTATCGGTAGAGCCGAGCGATCCGATCATCGCCAGGGCCGTCGCGCGCACGGTTATCGTGACCTGCGCCAATTCGGATCCCGAACGACGCGAAGCGCTGGCCGCCGTGACTCCACTGATCGTCGCCGGTGAGCAGACCGTCGACCTTGCGGCGGCCAGAACGGCGCTTGCAGGGCGCGGACTGCGCCGACTGGTCTGCGAGGGTGGCCCCACGCTGTTCGGTACTGCGTTGGCCGCCGGCATAGTCGATGAGTTGTGCCTGACGATCTCGCCGATGCTGACCGGTCCGGGCGCCGGTCGGATCATCGACGGTCATCTCGAGATCGATCCGGTCCGCCTGCGGCTGCGGCATCTGTTGGAGGAAGACGGTTACTTCTTCCTACGCTACTCCCTGGACCGGCCCCGTCCGCGGTGATCGTCACCTCATGGTGGCGCCACGCCGATGTCCGGACCTCGAAAACCAAGAAGGTCAGGATCACGAGGGGTTGAACTCGCCGGCTAGATCGGCCAGGACGTCGCGGGTGTGCTGTGCCTCGGCTCCAGCGAACTCAGCGGCGACGAAGTCGGTGACGCCGATATCAGCCAGGCCGCGGATCTGCTCCACAACCGCGTCTCGGTCGCCGACAATGGCCACCGCACCCGGGCCGGCCGCACCTTCGCGATCCAGCATCGCTCGGTAGGAAGGCAGCCGACCGTACATCGCGAAGATCTTGTCGGCCCGCTGCCGAGCGGCACCCTCGTCGTCGGTGACACAGACCGGCAACGTGCAGATGATCCGCGGCGCCGGACGTCCGGCGGCTTCGGCGGCGGCACCGATGGTGGGCACGATGTGGTCGCGGATGGTGATCGGTCCGGTCATCCACAGGATCGTGCCGTTGGCGTAGGAGCCGGCGAGTTCGAGCATCCGCGGCGCGAGGGCGGCCAGCACGACCGATGGTGCACGGTCCGGCCGCGGGCCGCTGACCTGGTAGCGAGCCGAGATCGTCTCGCCCTCGACATCGACCCGACCCTCCTGCAGAAGCGGAATCAGGGCTGCCAGATATTCGCGCATGTGCCGGGCCGGGCGGTCGAAGGAGTAGCCGAAGGCACCCTCGATGACCACCTTGTGCGACGCACCGATGCCCAGCACGAGACGCTCGCCGAGCGCGAGATGAGCGGTGATGGCCTGCTGGGCAAGAGCAGCCGGATGCCGGGGATAGGTCGGCACGACTGCCGTACCGAGTTCGATGCCCGGAACACTGCGTCCAGCGACGGCAAGGGCGGTGAGCGCGTCGAGGCCGAAGATGTTCGCCAACCACACCGATGCGAATCCCCGGTCGGCAGCCTGCCTGATCTGACCCTCGAGGTCACCCAGCGGATCGGGTCCGGTCTCCGGGTCGCGCAGCGACACCCCGATCCTGATGCCGTTCTCCGTCACCGGTCCTCCCTTCGCAGCCCTGCCGACTGGGCATGTCTACTCCATCCCGTATCGCGGGAACCCAGGCCCGGACAACGGGCCCGCGCCCCGCGGCCGCGGGGTGTACCAGGCGCCGGTGGCGGGTAATGCACCGGCATGCGGATCGTCATCACCGGTGCGAGCGGGAACATCGGCACGGCGCTGTTGCGCCGGCTCGGGAACGAGAGTGCCGAGCATCAGATCGTCGGGATATGCCGACGACCCCCGGAGCCGATAGCCCCGTACGACCACGTCGATTGGGTTCGGCTGGACCTGGCTGATCCGGCCGCGGAAGACATCCTGGCGCCGGCGATGGCCGGTGCGGACGCCGTCGTCCACCTCGCCTGGGGCTTCCAGCCCTCGCACGACACCAACTACCTGGAGCGCCTCGGCGTCGGAGGAACCCGGGCGGTGTTGGGGGCTGCCGATCGGGCCAGCGTCAAGCATTTCGTGCACATGTCGTCAGTCGGGACATACACGCCGGGTCCCGATGGGCGGCGCGTGGACGAGTCATGGCCCACCGACGGCATTCCGTCCCTGGCCTACTCACGGCACAAGGCCGCGGCGGAGCGACTGCTGGATGCCCATGCAACCAGCAAGCCGGACGGGATCCGAATCGCCAGGATGCGCCCGGCGTTCGTGTTGCAGCGCGATGCCGGAAGTGCCTTGTTACGGTACGGCGTTCCGGGTTTCATTCCCGCTCGCGCCGTGGCGCTCCTACCCGTCCTTCCGGTGGACCGCCGGCTGGTCGTGCAGGGCGTGCATCCTGACGACGTCGCTGACGCGGTGCTGCGCGTACTGCAGCGGCAATCCACCGGCGCGTTCAACCTGGCTGCAGAGCCCCTCCTGACCCGCGACGACTTCGCCAGGGTCCTGCGCGCGGTTCCCATGCATCTGCCGGCGGCGATCCTGCGCGCTCTTGCGTCGTTGGCCTGGCACGCCCGCCTGCAGCCCCTGGATCCGGGTTGGATCGACTTGGCCTTCGCCGTCCCGCTGATGGACACCGGTCGCGCGCGCGAGGAGCTCGACTGGCGTCCGACGGTCGACGCGCGAAGTGCCTTGGCGCAAGCAGTTGCCGGCATGGTCGAGGCGGCCGGTACGGCCAGCCCGGCACTGCGTCCGCGATCGGTCGCAGACCAATTCCGCCGCTTGCTTCGCCGCGGACCGGTGGGGAGCAGGAAGCTTCCCTGACGGGTCCGTCCGAGTCCTTATCGCCTAGCCGGATGCCGGGCTAGCGTAGGCGGTTACCTGTGGGCCGAACTCCGCTCCAGAGCAACCCCAGAACGTCGGCTTCGGGCACCGGAGCAATGGCGCTGGGATGGTCACAAGAAGCCGGCCTCGCCGGACAGCACCGCGGATCTGCTCAACCTTGACCTCGAGAAGCTGAACGCCATCTGTCGTCGTCACACGACTTTGTCTCATTGCGACATCAGCTCCAATGGCGGGTGACTCGGTAAGAATGGCGGCATGAAGCTGCCCGTCATGCCGCCGGTTCCACCGATGCTCGCCAAATCGGTCTCGGCCATTCCCCCTGGCGGTTCCTATGAACCCAAGTGGGACGGCTTCAGGTCGTTGATCTTTCGTGACGGGGGCGAGGTGGAGATCGGCAGCCGGAACGAGAAACCGATGACGCGCTACTTCCCTGAGCTCGTCGAGGCGTTCAAGGCAGAGCTGCCCGAGCGCTGCGTCGTCGACGGCGAGATCGTGATCGCCACTGATGGCGGACTCGACTTCGAAGCACTTCAGCAGCGCATCCACCCGGCCACGTCCCGGGTCAACCTCTTGGCCGGGCAAACGCCGGCGTCGTTCATCGCCTTCGACCTCCTCGCGCTCGACGATGAAGATCTGACCGGCCGGCCCTTCGCCGAGCGGCGGTCGCGGCTCGAGCAGGCGCTGGCCTCGGCTCGTCCGCCGGTACACATCACCCCCGCGACCACCGATCGCAACCTTGCGCAGCGCTGGTTCTCGGAGTTCGAAGGAGCGGGGCTGGACGGCGTCGTGGCCAAGCCGCTCGAGGGCACTTACCAGCCGGACAAGCGGGTGATGTTCAAGATCAAGCACGCCCGTACTGCCGACTGCGTGGTCGCCGGGTATCGAGTGCACAAGTCCGGGCCGGACGCGATCGGCTCGCTGTTACTCGGTCTCTACAACGCGGAGGGCTCGTTGGCCTCGGTCGGCGTCATCGGTGCCTTCCCCATGGCCCGGCGCCGACAACTATTTCTCGAGATGCAGCCGCTGCGCACTACGTTCCAGGGTCATCCCTGGAACTGGGCCGAGCCCGAGGAGGGCAACCGCACGCCACGTTCGTCGGAAACCTCCCGATGGAACGCCGGAAAGGATCTCTCCTTTGTCCCGCTGCGACCGGAACTGGTCGTCGAGGTTCGCTATGACCATATGGAGGGCAACCGCTTTCGGCACACCGCACAGTTTTCGCGCTGGCGCCCAGACCGTACGCCTGAATCGTGTACCTACGAACAGCTCGAACGTCCGGTCACCTTCGACCTCGACGACATCGTCCCCGGCCTGCGGTAGCGGGTACGCCGCCTGCAGGCCGCCGCCGACGTAGGGTGGCCGCCATGCGCCGACGATCCACACACTCTGTTCTGGTGGCCGTCCTCGCCTGCCTCGCGCTGCTGGCCAGTGGCTGTACGACGTTGGCCGCCGGCTCCGCTTCACCTGCGGCTCCGGGTGCTACCGCTGCGGATGAGAACGCCGCGCCGCCGCAGGCTCCACCGGTCGATGACATCTCGTGGGAGGACTGCACCGACAACGTCGAACGAGCCGTCGGAGGTGAGCTGGATCGCCCGCTGACCTTCGAATGCGGTACGACGCTCGTGCCCAAGGACTACGACAACCCGACCGACGGTGACTACGAACTCTTCCTGCTCCGCGCTGTGTCCACCGAACAGACCGACCGGATCGGCTCGTTACTCGTCAATCCCGGTGGCCCGGGCGCCTCGGGAGTGGACACCGCAATCGGTCTGGCGCTGGGCCTTCCGGACGAGATCCTGGCCAGGTTCGACATCGTGGGATTCGATCCTCGAGGGGTAGGTTTCAGCGCGCCGGTGGAATGCCTCTCCGATTCATTCAAGGACGAGATCAACGCCGCCGAGCCGACCCCGCGCAGCCCCGAGGAGATCGACGAGGCCCTGGACCTCTCGGAGGAGATCGGGGACGAGTGCGAGAACAAGTACGGCGACGAACTCGGCAACTTCAACACCACCTACACCGCGCGGGACATGGATCGGCTGCGCGAAGCCCTGGGCGATGAGCAGCTGACCTATCTCGGCTACTCCTACGGGACCACCCTCGGATCCACCTATGCCGAACTGTTCCCCGATCGGGTACGTGCCCTCGTCCTCGACGGTGCGGTCGATCCCAGCAAGGACGACCTGGAAAGCTCCGAAGGCCAGGCCGCCGGATTCGAGCAGGCCTTCGACGCCTTCGCCGCCGACTGCGCCACCCAGGGGTCGGCCTGCCCCGCGGGGCCCGATCCGCGAAACCTGGTCTATCAGTTGCTCGACCAGGCCGAGGCCGCGCCGATCCCGTCCAGCGGTCCGGACGGCCGTAGCGCCAGCGACGGACTGGTCTTCGTCGGCGTGCTGGGCGCGCTCTACAGCCAGGACGCCTGGCCGGACCTCGCCCAGGCTCTTGCGACGGCACAGTCGGGCGATTCGGTGGAGATCCTGGAGCTTGCCGACGGGTACACCCGGCGCCTGGACGACGGGACCTATCCGAACCTGACCGATGCCAACATCGCGATCAACTGCGCCGACAGCGACCAGACCTTCACCGCGAACGAAGTACGGAGGTACATCGCCGAATGGGATATCAGCTATCCCCTGTACGGCGCGGCGCTGGCCAGCGGGTTGCTGACCTGCACCCTGTGGGACGCGACCCGACACCCGTTGCCCGACCGTGATGCAGCCGGATCGGCTCCGATCCTGGTGATCGGAACCGAGGGCGACCCCGCGACCCCGTACGAGGGAGCCGTGACCATGGCCGAGCAACTGGAGGCCGGCGTGCTGTTGACCTGGCAAGGCGAGGGGCACACCGCGTTTCCCAAGACCGACTGCATCACCGACGCGGTCGTCGAGTATCTCGTCGATCTTGTCGCACCAGCCGACGGCACGACCTGCCCGGCGTGATCTGATGGCGAGCAGCCCCGCCCTCGAGCTGGAGATCGGCGACCGCACCGTGCGGGTGTCCAACCCGGACAAGCCCTACTTCGCCGAACTCGGGGTCAGCAAACGTGAGGTCGTCGAATACTTCATTGCGGTCGGTCCCGGGATCCTGGCCGCGCTCCGCGACCGCCCCACCACCCTCGAGCGCTGGCCCGGAGGCGTTTTCGAGGGCGCCAAGCTATCCACCCGGATGGACAACAGCGGTGATGCCTTCTTTCAGAAGCGGGTTCCCAAGAACGCACCGGACTGGGTCCAGACCGCGCGGATCGCGTTCCCGTCCGGTCGCACCGCCGACGAGGTGTGCCCGACCGAGGTGGCCGTGATCGCATGGGCAGCCAATCTCGGGACGTTGACCTTCCATCCGTGGCCGGTCACCCGCTCGGACGTGGACCGTCCGGATCAGCTGCGGATCGACCTCGACCCGCAACCGGGCACGTCGTTCACCGAGGCGGCGCAGGTAGCCCCGGACGTACGGGAACTGCTCGCGGAGGCCGGGGTGACCGGATTTCCGAAGACCTCGGGGGGTCGAGGACTGCACGTCTACGTTCCGATCCAGCCGCGTTGGGAGTTCCCCGACGTACGCCGCGCGGTGATCGCCTTCGGCCGGGAGTTGGAACGCAGGCTCCCGCAGCAGGTGACGATCTCCTGGTGGAAGGAGGAACGCGGGGCCAGGATCTTCATCGACTACAACCAGATGGCCCGCGACCGCACGATCGCCTCGGCGTACTCCGTACGCCCCTCGGCTCGGGCGTTGGTCTCGGCCCCGCTGGGCTGGGACGAGGTTTCACTGGTCAACCCCGAGGACTTCGATCTGCGCGGAATGCCGGCCCGGTTCAGGACGGTGGCCGATCCGCACGAGGAGCTCTACGACGGCCCGCGGTATTCGCTCGACACGCTCTTGGAATGGGCGGACCGGGATGCCCGCGACCATGGACTGGACGGGATGCCCTATCCCCCGGACTACCCGAAGATGCCGGGCGAGCCGCCGCGGGTGCAGCCGAGCAAGAAGAACGAGGCCAACTGGCCCAAGCCCGACGCCGCAGAGCCGGGCGAGTCAGCGCGGGAGCTCTGAGCGGGCTTTCGGTCGGCGGCGGTTCAGCGCCGGCAGGCCGTACCGACGCCGGACGACCATCCACAACGGCGGCGCGATCAGCACGACTGCGATGAGGATCGCCGCGGTCCAGCCGTTGGACACGTCCAGCAACTTCAGCGCCGAAGCCAACAGGATCAGCGCCAACGCGCGGCGCACGATGCCGCCGGGCGCCTTGGCCGATGCCAGCGACCCGAGGATCACGCCTGGGATGGCCCCGACGACCAAAGAGGCCGCCACGTCGAACTGGAAGTCGCCGAAGAGCAGGTGCCCGATGGCAGCGGAGATCACCAGGGGTACGGCCTGGACGATGTCGGTCCCGACCACGTTCGACGCCTTGAGCCGGGGATAGAGCATCAGCAAGGCGATGATGATGAGCGAACCTGAGCCCACCGAAGTCATGCCGACCACGAGACCACCGACGACGCCGACGAGCACGGTGGGAAGCGGCCGAACCGTGATCCCGGCCGGGGTCTCAGCCGACGGCAGAGCCTCACCATCGCGCCGTTTGGCCCACTCGATCAGAGCCAGATACGACTTCAGGATCAAGCCGGCCGCGGCGATGATCAGCGCGATTCCCAGGGCCAACTTGATGACTTCCTGGACCTGGCCGCCGGAGCCGAGCGCTCGCGCCACCAGGACTCCGCAGAAGGCAGCCGGCACCGATCCCAGACACAGCCACCCGACCAGCTGACGGTTGACGGTGCCCATCCGCAGGTGCACCGCCCCACCGAACGGCTTCATGATCGCCGAGACGACGAGGTCGCTGGACACAGCGGCCAGCGGCGAGACACCGAAGAACAGCACCAGCATCGGCGTCATCAGCGCCCCGCCACCCATACCGGTGAGGCCGACGACGAAACCAACAACTACGCCGCCGAAAGCCAGGGCCCAATCCATTGCCGCACTATATCGAGGGAGTTGCTGGGGTTTTCTCGGGCCGTCACCGGTTCGTCAGGACACGCCAGCAGATACCCGAGCCACCAGGTCGTACCGTTGAGGCATGGCGACCGACGACGCACTCTTCTCCGCGGAGGAGTCATGAGCAACGAACCCTCCACCCAGCCCCCAGTGGTCAAGTCCGACGAACAGTGGCGTGCCCTGCTCTCCCCCGAGGAGTACAAGGTCCTGCGACAAGCCGGGACCGAGCGGGCCTTCACCGGTGAGTACACCGACACCAAGACAGCGGGCGTCTACTCCTGCCGCGCCTGTGGCGCCGAGCTGTTCCGCTCCGATGCCAAGTTCGACTCGCACTGCGGCTGGCCGAGCTTCTACGAGCCCACGGCCGGTGACAACGTCATCCTGCGCAAGGACAAGAGCATGTTCATGACCAGGATCGAGGTGCTGTGCGCCACCTGCCACTCACACCTCGGGCACGTCTTCGAGGACGCTCCGCAGACGCCGACCGGTGACCGCTACTGCATCAACTCGGTCAGCATCAAGCTGGCGCCCAAGCCGGACGCTGCTACCTAGACCGAGTCACGGCAGGGCGGCGACCAACTCGCTGACCGGCTTTCGCGCTCCGGTGTAGAACGGCACCTCTTCGCGGACGTGGCGTCGGGCAGTCGAGGCGCGGAGGTCGCGCATCAGGTCCACGATCCGGTATAAGTCGTCGGCCTCGAAGGCCAATATCCACTCGTAGTCCCCGAGTCCGAAGGACGCCACGGTGTTGGCGCGCACGTCGGCGTACCCACGGGCCAGCTTCCCGTGCTCGGCCAACATCGCCCGGCGTTCCTCGTCGGGCAGGAGGTACCACTCGTAGGACCGTACGAACGGATAGACGCAGATGTAGGCACGGGGATCCTCGTCGGCCAGGAACGCCGGAACATGGGACTTGTTGAACTCCGCCGGCCGGTGCAGCGCCATCTGAGACCACACCGCAGCGCAGGCTCGGCCGAGGTTCGTACGGCGGAATCGTGAGTACGCCTCCTGCAGGGCCTCGGCGTCCTCGGCATGCCACCAGATCATCAGGTCGGCATCGGCCCGCAGCCCGGCCACGTCGTACACCCCGCGTACGACGACGCCTTTGCCGGCCAGCTCCTCGAACAGCGCATCGACCTCCTCAGCGATAGCCGACCGGCTCTCCTCGGGGAGCCTGGACTCGGCTCGAAACACCGACCACATCGTGTACCGGATCGCGGCGTTGATCTCTTTCGCGGCCTTGCCTCGTCCAGGAGTACGGCCCGCCGGCTCCCGGTCATTGCTCGCGAGGCTCCGCTCGGTTTCGGTCACATAGCCATTCTCCCCCACGGCCGCGGCGCCTACGCTTTCCAGACCAGTGACGGCCGTGGAGGAGCTAACCGCATGCAGGGTCTGATGCAGGACTACCCACTCACGATCGTCGCCATCTTCGATCGGGCCGAGAAGCTGTTTCCCGACAAGTCGGTGATCACGTCCACTGCGACCGGGATCATCTCTCGGACCTACGCCGAGTGGGCCGACCGGACCCGCGGGCTGGGTAGCGTCCTTGACGCCCTCGGGATTTCGGCGGACGGCCGGGTGGCCACGTTCGGCTGGAACACCGCCAACCACCTCGAGCTGTACTTCGCGGCACCATGCACCGGCCGCGTCCTGCACACCCTGAACATCCGGCTCTTCGCCGAGCAGCTTTCCTACGTCGCCAACCATGCCGAGGACGAGGTTGTCTTCGTCGACAAGTCCCTGACCGGGCTGCTCTGGCCGCTGCTGGAGACCTTCACCACGGTGCGGCACGTCGTGGTCATGGACGACGGCAAGGGCGAGGTCCCGGACAGTGCGCCGAACGGTATCCAGGTGCACGGCTACGAGGAACTCCTGGCCGCCGCCGAGCCGATCGCATTCCACATCGACGACGAATGGCGTGCCGCCTCGATGTGCTACACGAGTGGTACGACCGGCAACCCCAAGGGTGTCGTCTACACCCACCGGTCCACCTACCTGCACACCATGGGTGTACTTCAGGCCGATGGTCTCGGTGCCCGCGAAACGGACCGGATCATGCCGGTCGTCCCGATGTTCCACGCCAACGCCTGGGGCCTGGCCCATGCTGGTGTCGCGGCCGGTGCAGACCTGGTCATGCCCGGCCCTGATCTGTCCGCCAAGGCCTTGGCGACCCTGATCGAGTCCCAACGAGTCACGATCGCGGCCGGAGTTCCGACGATCTGGATGGGCGTGCTGCCCGAACTGAAGGGCCGCGACATCACCGCGCTGCGGGCGATCCCCTGCGGCGGCTCGGCCGTACCGCGCGCCCTGTCAGAGGGCTATCGGGAACAGACCGGCATGCCGATCCTGCAGGCCTGGGGCATGACCGAAACCTCGCCGGTGATCAGCGTCGCGCACGTCAAGTCGACCCTCGCCGATGCCACCGAGGAGGACAAGGCCGATATGCGGGCCACGATCGGGCGGCCGATCTTCGGCTCGGAGATCCGGGTGGTGGATCCGGTGACCCTGGCGCCGGTTCCGGCCGACCGGAGCACGCAGGGCGAACTGCAGGCAGCCGGCGGCTGGGTCGCCAGGAGCTACTACAACGACGATCGTTCGCCGGAGTCGTTCACCGAAGACGGCTGGCTGCGGACCGGCGATGTCGCCACGATGGACGAGCACGGGTACGCCCGCATCGTGGACCGGACGAAGGATGTCGTGAAGTCCGGCGGCGAATGGATCTCCACCGTGGAACTCGAGAACGAGATCATGGCCCACCCCAAGGTCGCCGAAGCCGCGGTCATCGGTATCCCGCACCCCAAGTGGGACGAGCGTCCGCTGGCCTGTGTCGTGGTGAAGGAAGGCGAGGACCTCAGCAAGGAGGAGATCCTGGGCTTCCTCGAAGGCAAGATCGCCAAGTGGTGGATGCCCGACGACGTGGTGTTCGTCGAGGAGGTTCCCAAGACCTCGGTCGGTAAGTTCTCCAAGAAGACCCTGCGGGAGAAGTTCCAGGGTTACGTCCTGCCGACCGCTTAGCACATTCTCGACCGTGACCGACCCCCTTCGGATCGCCCGATGAAAAGTCGGGAGGTGATGGGAGAGGTTCGTTTCGCGCGAGCCGGATGCGGTGCCCGGATCGCATACACGGTAAAAGGCAGCGGTCCGCCCCTGGTCATCGTGCCGCCGTGGACCACCCACCTCGCGGCCCAGGTCGGGCTGTCCGGCCATGAGCGGTTTCACGCAAAACTGGAGAGCCAGCACACGGTGGTGCTCTACGACCGTTGGGGGACAGGACTCTCGGATCGGGGGCGGAAAGACTTTCTCATCGGCCGCAGACGTCCAAGTCCTGGCAGATCTGGTCGATGACCTCAGGCTGCGTCGATTCGCGTTGCTGGGGCCTTCGCACGGGGGGCCGATCGCTGCCGCGTTCACTGGGCGGTTCCCCCGTCTGGTGTCGCACCTGATTCTCTACGGCGCGCGGGAATCGGGCCTGACCGGTGGTCCGACGTGGGCAGCGTTGCGTGGGCTGATGCTCGCGAACTGGCCGGTAGCGGCAAGATCGATCGCGGCGGTTGCCACCAAGGGAGGCAATTCGAGTGACGTCGATGCCTTCGCTGACCTGTTACAGGCCGCGGCCACACCACAGATGACGGTCGCCCTGCAGGACGCGGTTGGCCAGGACAACGCGTACGCAAACCTAGACGGGCTTGCGCTCCCGACCCTGGTGTTGCACCGGCGAGGCGACTCACTCGTATCCGCTGAAGCCGCGAGTCGCATCGCAGGTTCGATCCCGGGGGGCCCGACTGGAACTGTTGGAGGGTGAGGCACATGTGCACAGCGTGGGCGACGTGGACACCCTGGCTGAGCGGATCCTCGCCTTCACATCAGGTTCCGGGACGCGCGCCTCCGCTCAGCTATCGAGACGGGAAGCAGAGGTACTGGAGTTGGTTGTCGAGGGGTACCGGAACGCGGAGGTGGCCGAACGCCCCGTGCTCAGCGTCCGTACCGTGGAACGGCACCTACTGAACGCCTACCTGACTGAAGCTGGGTGTGCGCGGCCGGACCGAGGCAGCGGCCCGCTGGCGCCGCCAGGGTCCAGGCGGAACCGAACCACGTGCGTAGTCATACGTAGAAGCTGGGTCAGGGCGGCCCGAGGCTTGGGCGCGAGCCACGCGAAGCTGCGCGTTTCCACCGATGCGTAACTGCGGCACTGCTTCCTACCGTTCGGGCATGACGACATCGCCCCCTCCGGAGACGCTGCTTCAACTCTCCAGCGGCCACGTGTCCGCCCGCGCCCTGCATGTCATTGCCGAACTGGGTGTCGCGGATATGCTCGACGACCAACCCCGTACGACCCGCGACCTCACCGTCGGTGCCTCCATCGATCCGGGTGCCCTCGACCGGCTCCTCCGGCTCCTGGAGACCCATGGCGTGTTCGCGCGCGATCAAGCCAATCGATGGCAGCACACCGAGCCATCCCGATGGCTGCGCTCGGACCACCCGATGTCGATGCGCGCCTTCGCCCGCATGATGGGCATGCCGTTCGGCTGGGGCTCGTTCACAGCCCTGGAGCACGCTGCGCGCACCGGAAATCCGAGCATTCGCACGCTGCACCCCGGCGGCGCCTGGGCCTACCTCGAGGAGCACCCGGATCAGCAGGACATCTTCCAGCAGTCGATGACCGCCAAGGCTCAGGACGACATTCCAGCAATCCTTGCCGCGTACGACTTCTCTCGCTTCCGGTGCATTGCGGACATCGGGGCTGGTCGTGGTCATCTGATCGCCGCCGTGCTCGACTCCTATCCTGACCTATCGGGCGTCCTGTTCGACCTGCCCCAGGTCACCGCAGAAGTGTCCGCCGATGCACGGCTGAATGTCGTCGCCGGGGATTTCTTCACCGACCCGCTCCCGGCCGCCGACGCCTACATCCTGATGAACATCCTGCACGACTGGGACGATTCGGATGCCGCGAACATCCTCAGCGCTGTTGCCGATGCCGGTCGTCCCGGCCGGGCTAGCGTGCTCATCATCGAAACCGTTCTCCCCGAGGGAGCCGAACCACATTGGTCCAAGGTGCTCGACGTCATGATGCTGGCTCTCACCGGCGGCCGCGAGCGCACGCTGAGCGACTACGAGGGCCTCCTGGTCAGCACCGGGATGGAACTGTTCAGTCAGATACCGACGGCCACGCCGTTCTCGATCATTGAAGGCCGGGTGCGATGACGGTGGTGCGCACTGCATCACGGAGCCAGCAACAGATCACCAAGCTCCTCCGGGGTCTCGACCACGGCGTGTGCTCCAGCGCGCAGGAGTTCGTCTGGTTCGGCGTAGCCCCAGGACACGCCGATAGTGGCCAGGCTGTGAACGGCGGCTCCGTTTACGTCGTGCATCCGGTCGCCGACCATGATCGGCGCAATGTACAGCCGATCCCGCGTCGGACCCGGCGCGGCCCGCGTCCCGGTCCCGCTGGCGTGGAGTCCGAGCCGGTCGAGGACCGAGCCGATCACCGCCGCCTTGCCGGTACGTCCGGAAGCAACGTTCGCTCCACCGATGACCTGGAAGTAGCTGCCCAGACCGTTGTCGGCAATGATGGCGCGGGCCAGCGACTCGGGTTTCGACGTGGCGATCGCGAGCTGCATCTCCTTGGCGCGCAACCGCTCGAGCAACTCGATGACGCCCGGATAGGGCAGGGAGAGGGATGCAGCTACCGGGTCGTAGGTGCGGCGGTATTCCGCGGTCGCGGCACGGATCTGGTTCGGATCCAGACCGAGGCCGGGCATGAAGGCCTCGAACGGTGGACCGATGAAGCCGCGAAGGGTTGCGGCTGGATGCAGGCGCCCGCCGGCTACGACCATGGCCGCTGTCAGGTGCTCGGTGATGCCGGCGGCGGAGTCCACCAGGGTTCCGTCGAGGTCCAGCAGGACGGTACGGGGATTCACCGCCTCCACCGTACCGACCGCACCCCGCGGTCCGGCTCGCTCAGCTGCCGAGAGCGTCGACCGCGGCGTACGCGCTGCGGATGCACGCGGGAACACCGACGCCGTCATAGGCCGCACCGGCGACGGCCATGCCGGGGAACTCGGCTACCGCGGACCGTACCGTCGCAACCCGGTCGAGATGACCGACGGTGTACTGAGGCAGCCCGCCACCCCAGCGCGTCACTGCACCGGCGTACGGGGTCCCGCTGAGAGTCAGCAGTTGTGCCACCTCCTTGCCGGCCGCTGCGAGTAGCTCCGCATCGCTGCGCTGCAGAGCCTGCTCCTCGCCGACCCGGCCAACCGAGGCACGGACCAAGACCTCCGGCCCGGCAAGATGTGGCCACTTGTTCGACGAGATCGTCACCGCCTTGACCAAGCCTCCGGCCGTGGGAGGGACCAGGAGTCCGCTGCCCTCAGGTAATCCCGGCTGCGGACCGGTCCAGGCCAGGGAGAGGATGGCCATGCTCGCCATCGGGATCACGGACAGGGCCTCAGCAGCCTGCGCCACCAGCGGTCGGAGTAGCCGGGCAGCGTTAGGCGCAGGGACGGCGATCACGACCGCGTCGGCCTGGATGAGCGTTGCTGCAGGGAACGGCCCACATTCGATCAGGTAGCCGCCCGCGGTCCTTCGGATGGCTCGGACGGTCGTGCCGAGCCGGATCTCAGCGCCGGAGAATTCGACCAGTGCCTGAGCCAGTGTTGCCAGTCCCTCACGCAAGGTGGCGAAGACTGGCCCCGCTCCGGGTTTCCGACGAACCGAGGCTGCGGCTCGCAACACCGAATGCTCGCGCCGCAGCCCCTCGGCCAGCGCCGGCATCGTGGCCTTGATGGACAGTGCGTCGGCCCGACCGGCATAGACGCCGCCGAGTAGCGGCTCGATCATCAGATCGACCACCTCGTCGCCCACGCGCGGCCGCAGGAATCCGCCGACCGATTCATCGTCGGTCAGCCCTGGCCCGGGCGCGTCCGGCTCGGCGCGCATCCGATCAAGGGATGCCGGACTGAACAGTTCGCTGCCGACCAGGTCGTCGACATCCGCGGGAACGCCGAGCACGGTCCCGATCGGGATCGGATGGTGGCGCCCGTTCACCACGATCGAGGCGGATGTGGTGCACGGATGCACGATGTCTGCGGACAGGCCGACCGCGTCGATCAGGTCAAGAGCATCGGGCACCACCGCGAGAACCATCTCGGCGCCCATGTCGTAGCAGTGGCCGGCGAAGTCGATCGTATGCAGCTTGCCGCCAACTCGATCGGCGGCCTCCAGCACGGTGACTCGGTCGCTTGGATGTCGGCGATGGTGCTCGAAGGCCGTGGCCAGACCGGCGATCCCCGCACCGATGACAACCACGTGCCGCATCGAGTCGTATCCCTTCGGCCATGACCGCCGTTATGCGCATAACGGCGAAGCTCGAGACTCGTTTTATGACCGTTGTGCGCATAACGGTCGCGTTCTTGGTCGCAACACCGACCTTATGCGCACAACGTCTTCGACCACTGGGCGTCACGAATCGGTCACGTCGGCAACCTCGCCCCCGGCACGGGCGTCTTTCCCACAAGACGACCTGGAGGATCCCCATGGCACTCGAGACCAGCTTGCCCGTCCCCGCCCGAGCGTCCCGGACCCGAACCCGGATGCCCGTGGCCCTGCTCGCCTTCTCCCTCGGCTTGGTGCTGCTTGCCGGGTGCGCCGCTGATCGCGTCGAGGGCGCCTCTGGCGGCGCATTCCCCGACGCCGGGCAGCAAACCGACCGAGATGCAGCCGGTGACGAGTCGGTTCCCGGGGGCATCCCGGACATCGCGCCCGAGGATGGCGACGTGCCCGCAACTGCGCCACCGGGCGCCGGAGCTCTGACCGAGCAGATCGTACGTACCGGTGATGTTTGGGTCGACGTGGACGACATCACTTCGGCGGCCAACCGGATCACCGCAGTGGTCGACGCCGCCGGCGGGGAGATCGGGTCTGACCAGCGCTACGGCGACGCGACCGACGGAAGCGCGGACCTTGTGCTTCGCGTCCCACCGGACAGCTTCGACGAGCTTCTCGAGACGATCAGCGATCTCGGCAAAGAACTGTCCAGATCGGTTGCGGCCGAGGACGTGAGCACCGTCGTGGCCGATGTGGATGCCCGAGTGGAGAGCTTGCAGAACTCTGTGGACCGGTTACTGGCTCTTGCCGCACAGGCGGTTTCCGTCAGCGATCTGATAACCATCGAGTCCGAGCTCAGCGCCAGGCAGTCGGAGTTGGAGTCTCTGCAGGCCCAGCAGCGGGCACTGGCAGACCGGGTGAGCCTGGCTACGCTCAGCGTCCGGCTCACCGCGTCCAGCGAGCCGGAGACCGACGAGAACGGCTTTATCGGCAGTCTCGGTGTCGGCTGGAATGCGCTGCTCGACTTCGGACGTGGGCTGATCTCGGGAATCGGACTGCTGCTCCCCTGGCTGGGACTACTTGCGGTGATCGTTGTGCCGCTGTGGTTGATCGTGCGGCGCCGACGTACGCCGTCGGGGCCGGCGATGGCCACCGCGGGGATGCCGGGAGCCAACGCGACCGCGCCCGCTGGCGAAACGGTCAAGCAGCCGGCAGCGAGTGGACCAACTCGACCACCCGAGTGAGCACCTCAGGATCGGTCTGCGGCAGGACTCCATGACCCAGGTTGAAGATGTGCCCAGGTGCGCTGCTCCCCTGCTCGACCACCTCCCGTACGGCAGCCTCGATCACGGGCCAGTCCGCGAACAGGATCGCCGGATCCAGATTTCCCTGAACCGGGTGCCCCGGCCCGATCCGGCTCTGCGCCTGGGACAGCGGGACGCGCCAGTCGATTCCGATGACCTCGGCTCCAGCCTGGGCCATCAGTCCGAGTAACTCACCGGTGCCCACACCGAAGTGGATCCGCGGCACGTCGAGGTCGTCCAACGAGGCGAACACCCGCTTGCTGTAGGGCAGCACGTACCGCTCGTACGCCGTGGCAGGCAGGGCACCGGCCCAGGAGTCGAACAGCTGCAGGACGCTGGCACCAGCCGCCGCTTGGCTTCGCAGGAAGAGGCTGGCGTATCCGGCCAGCTTGCTGAGCAATTCGTCCCACAGATCGGGCCGGCCGTACATGAGGGCCTTGGTCAGGGCGTGATCCTTGGAGGGGCCGCCCTCGATGAGGTACGCGGCAAGGGTGAACGGCGCCCCCGCGAATCCGATCAGCGGTGTCGTGCCCAATTCGGCGACGAGCTGACGAACCGCGGTGTCGAGAAACTGGAGGCCGGCCGGGTCGAGTTCCGGCAACGCTGCGACGTCCTCCCGAGAACGAACCGGATTCGAGAGGACGGGCCCGACGCCGGCAACGATGTCGACGTCGATGCCGGCAACCACCAGCGGCACGACGATGTCGGAGAACAGGATCGCCGCATCGACGCCGTGCCGGTTGACCGGTTGCAAGGTCAGCTCGGTCACCAGGTCCGGGTCCTGGCACGCCTGCAGCATCGCGGTGCCTTCGCGGCGCGCGCGGTATTCCGGGAGTGAGCGTCCGGCTTGGCGCATGAACCAGACCGGTAACCGCTCTGGCCGGCGCCCACGGGCGGCGCTCAGCAGGGGAGGCTCCGGCTGGCTGGGATTCTCGATATCAGGCATCGTCGGGATCTTCGCAGACTGCCGATTGAGGGCTTGGCCGGCTGCCGGTGCACTGCCGGGTTGCTCGGGCCCGGCCGATTCGGCGCGTCGAGGCTTACCCTTGGTGGAGACCGACCTACCCTCCGACGTAGTGAGCCGAGAGGTCAGGAGCATCGCAGGGCCGTCCATGGCCGCGAGGCGAGAATGAGGAGCACCAATCGAGCGCAACCATGAGCGACGCTAGATCCAGACCGCAGGGCCCCATCCCCGCGGTTTTCACCGACGCGATCGCCAGCCTGCGCACGGTGGCGCCACGCCCGGAGATCGTTCTGGAGGAGATAGCCGGCCCGGCCAGGCTGGCTCCCTACTCCCACGCGTTGGGCGCCGAGGTCAGTGTCGACGGCGAGGAGATCGCCACCGGGCGGCTGGTGGTCCTGCATGATCCCGAAGGACAGGCCGGCTGGGACGGAGTGCTGCGGATCGTGGGATTCCTCACCGCCGAGACCGACGCAGCGCTCGCGTCCGACGAGCTGTTTCCCGAGGTCGGCTGGAGCTGGCTGCTCGAGGCGCTGGACAGCCGCCGTGCCGCCCATACCGCCGTCGGCGGCACCGTCACCTCCACCGTGTCGACCCGCTTCGGTGACATCGCCGGGCCACAGCGCAGCGTCGACGTGGAGATCCGCGCATCCTGGACCGCCCTGACCTTTGACCTGGCCACGCACCTGCAGGCGTGGCTGGATGTGCTCGGCTTGGCGGCCGGCCTGCCGCCGCCAGGCGTACGCGTGCTCGGTTCGCCGGTCGCCGGCGTCGAACTCGGCAGGCGCCTACCGCAGTGAGCAAGCAATGAATTCACTTCCCGACAGTGTCTCGGTGCCGACCCAGGTCAATGACGGCGTGAACCGGCGCCGCCGAGTACGCAGCCGCACATCCCCGAACCTCGCTGATGGCGTTGCGAGGTTGGTGGCCGAGCCAGTTCTGGCGGTCGAGTTCGTCGGCCCGCTCGACGTGGACGAAGCGGTCGACGAGGGCCACGTCGAGCCAGCTGAGCTTGAATCCACTGCCGTCCCGCTGCTCGAACCCCGTGAAGGCGTACCCGAGCCGCTGACCACCCCGGCGGCGGTCGCCGCCTATGCCGAGCTGCTGGCTGCCGGCACCGGTCCGGTCGCAGTGGATGCCGAGCGCGCTTCCGGATACCGGTACGGCCAACGCGCCTACCTCGTGCAGATTCGACGGGAAGGCGCTGGTACGGCCCTGATCGATCCCATCGCGGTACCCGACCTGGCTCCGATCGGGCGGGCTGTCGAAGGTGCCGAGTGGCTGCTGCACGCCGCCAGTCAGGACCTCGCCTGCCTGGCCGAGGTCGGCATGGTCCCTCAGCTGCTCTTCGACACCGAGCTCGGTGCGCGGTTGGCCGGATTCTCCCGGGTGGGACTCGGCGCCCTGGTCGAGGAACTGCTCGGACTCCGACTGGAGAAGGGGCACTCGGCCGCCGATTGGAGTACCCGACCGCTACCGCGCGAGTGGCTGGTCTATGCGGCTTTGGATGTGGAGATCCTGATCGAGTTGCGCGACAAGGTGCGGGACCGGCTCGTCGAGACCGGCAAGCTCGCCTGGGCCGAGGAGGAGTTCGCCGCATTGTTGGCCGCTCCGGTCTCCGCGCCGCGGGTCGACCCCTGGCGCCGCACGTCGGGGATGCATTCCCTGCGCACGCGGCGCCAACTCGCCGCCCTTCGTTCGCTATGGACCGCCAGGGACGAAGTGGCCCTGCGTCGCGACATCGCGCCCGGCCGGATCCTGCACGACAAGGCGATGGTCGCCGGTGTGCTTGCCGACCCAGCAAGTCCGGAGGCGATGGTGTCCCTGCCGATCTTCCGGGGGCGGGCGAACCGAAAACTGATGCAGACCTGGTACGGCGCCCTGCAACGGGCGCGCGCGCTGCCCGAGAGCGAACTGCCGCCATTGACGCTGCCCGGTAATGGCCCACCTCCGCCGAACCGCTGGGCCGAGCGTGAGCCGGCGGCCGCAGGGCGGCTGGTCGCCGCCCGTGAGGTGATCGCCCAGCTCGTCGAGGCCCATGACGTACCAGCCGAGAACCTGCTCAGTCCGGACCTGTTACGCCGCCTGGCGTGGGATCCGCCGAAGCCGCTCACCGAGGATTCCGTCGTGGAACGGCTTCGAGCAGGCGGCGCCCGAGCGTGGCAGATCAACCTCACCTCGGCACCTCTGGCCGCTGCCATGGCCGCTGCCACTACCGCGAACTCGCCAGGCTGACCACCGGTGATGGTGCGACGGTGTGGGCGTGGACACTTTGTTACCGGCCAGTAACAGTGGTTACCCTCGCTGTCATGCCCCGAGCCCTTCGTGAGGTCGTCTTCGTCGACGGCGTTCGCACTCCTTTCGGCAAGGCGGGCCCCAAGGGGATCTACGCGGAGACCCGCGCTGACGACCTCGTGGTGCGGTGCATCCGGGAGTTGATCCGTCGAAACCCCAAGATCCCGCCGGACCGCATCGATGAAGTGGCGATCGCTGCGACCACACAGATCGGTGACCAGGGGTTGACCATCGGGCGTACCGCCGCGCTGTTGGCCGGACTCCCCCGCACCGTCCCCGGATATGCGATCGACCGGATGTGCGCCGGCGCGATGACCGCCGTGACCACAACCGCCAGCGGCATCGCCTTCGGGGCCTACGACGTGGCAGTTGCCGGCGGCGTCGAACACATGGGCCACCACCCCATGGGTGAGGGCGTTGATCCCAACCCCCGCTTCTTGTCCGAGAAGCTGGTCGACCCCTCGGCTCTGGTCATGGGTCAGACGGCCGAGAACCTGCACGACCGGTACCCGCACCTGACCAAGGAGCGCGCCGACGCGTTCGCTGCGGCCAGCCAGGCCAAGTACGCGAAAGCTGCGGCCAATGGTCAGATCGGCCAGGACCTGGTCACGATGGCGACCCGTTCGACAACCGCCGGGTACGGCCTGGCAACCGTTGACGAGCCGCCCCGGCCGGAGACAACTACCGAGGGGCTGTCCACCCTCAAGACTCCGTTTCGCCCGCACGGCCGGATCACGGCCGGCAATGCGGCCGGGCTCAACGACGGTGCCACGGCGTGCTTGATCGCAGCCGAGGATGTGGCTCGGGAACTCGACGTGCCGGCCGCGATGCGTCTGGTCGGCTACAGCTTCGTCGGCGTCGAGCCGGAGGTGATGGGGATCGGCCCGATCCCGGCTACCGAGAAGGTGCTCCGGCAGACCGGGCTGTCCATCGAGGACGTCGGGGCATTTGAGCTCAACGAAGCCTTCGCCGTACAGGTGCTGGCCTTCCTCGATCACTTCGGGATCGCCGATGACGACGAGCGGGTCAATCCGTGGGGCGGGGCGATCGCCGTCGGCCACCCGCTGGCCTCATCCGGCGTGCGGTTGATGACCCAGCTGGCCCGGCAGTTCGCTGAGAGACCGGACGTACGGTACGGACTGACCGCCATGTGCATCGGAATCGGCATGGGCGGCAGCGTGATCTGGGAGAACCCGGTGTACGACGTCAGCCCGGGAGAACGCTCGTGACCACCGAGAATCAGGGCGTCCCTGAGTCGAATGATTCGACTGAGGGACGCCCTGATTCGACCGGGTCTAACCCCCCGGCCGAAGCGATCCTGGCCTATCCCGACGAGGTCGTGACCTCGGCGCACGTGCGGTACCTTGCCGTCCCGGGGCTCGACGGTGAGATCGCCCTGATCACGATCGACAACGGACTCGACCACACCCGGCCGACCACCTTCGGTCCGGCCGGCCTGGCCAACCTGGCGTCGGCCATGGACGAGATCGAGGTCCGTTCCCCCGCCGTGGCAGCGATCGCGGTGACCGGCAAGCCGTTCATCTTCGCCGTCGGTGCGGACCTGTCCGGTATCGGCTTGATCGACACGCGTGACAAGGCGCTGCAGATCGGCCGCATGGGACATGAGGTGTTCGGCCGATTCAAGGACTCGACGATTCCGACCTTCGCGTTCATCAACGGCGCGGCGATGGGCGGCGGCGTCGAGCTGGCGCTGCACTGTCACTACCGGACGCTTTCCACCGGTGCAGCGGCCGTTGCACTGCCGGAGTGCTTCCTCGGCATCGTGCCCGGCTGGGGTGGAACTCAATTGCTGCCCAACCTGATCGGGGCCGACCGCGCAGTTACGGTGATCCTGGACAATGCGCTCAATCAGAACCGCATGCTCAACGCCGGCCAAGCCGCCAAGCTCGGGATCGCTGACGTCAGCTTCGAGCCAGCAGACTTCCTGGAGAGCTCCATCGAGTGGGCGGCAAGCATTCTCAACGGTTTGACGTCCGTCGTCCGACGAGACATAGACCGCGGCGAGGGTTGGACCGCAGCACTGGATCGCGGTCGCGCCTTGGTAGACGCCAAGTTCCACGGGGCAGCGCCTGCGCCGTACCGCGCCCTTCAACTCCTCGAGCAGGCTCGCGGCGGAGTCGAGGCTGAGACGTTCCTGCCCGGTACGGCCGCCGAGGACGAAGCGCTCGCGGACCTGCTGATGAGCGATGAACTGCGGGCCGGCCTGTACGCCTTCGACCTGGTGCAGAAACGGGCCAACCGGCCGTTCGGCGTACCCGACAAGAAGCTCGCCCGGCCGGTGACCAAGGTCGGGATCGTCGGCGCCGGTCTGATGGCCGGGCAACTCGCCCTACTGTTCACCCGTCGCCTAGAGGTGCCCGTCGTCCTGACCGACCTCAACCAGGATCGTCTCGACCGCGGGGTCGGGTACGTGCACGCCGAGATCGACGCGTTGCTCGGCAAAGGACGGATGAGCACCGACAAGGCGAATCGACTCAAGTCCCTGGTGTCCGGCTCGCTGACCAAGGACGCCTTCGCCGACGCCGACTTCGTCCTCGAGGCGGTCTTCGAGGATCTTGCCGTCAAGAAGCGGGTCTTCGCCGAGGTCGAGGCCGTGGTGGGCCCGGACTGCATCCTGGCGACCAACACCTCGTCGCTATCCATCACCGATATGGCCGTGGAACTCCACCATCCCGAGCGGGTGGTCGGCTTCCACTTCTTCAACCCGGTAGCCATCCTGCCGCTGCTGGAGATTGTCCGCGGTGCGAAGACTGACAATGCCACGCTCGCAACAGCTTTCGCGGTCGGAAAGTCGCTGAAGAAGAGCTGCGTGTTGGTCCAGGACGCTCCAGCATTCGTGGTCAACCGGTTGCTGACCCGCTTTCTGGGTGAGGTCACCACTGCGGTCGACAGGGGCACCCCGATCGAGATCGCCGACCGGGCGCTGGAGCCGCTGGGTCTGCCGATGAGCCCTTTCATCTTGCTGCAGTTGGTTGGTCCCGCGGTGGCCCTGCACACCAGTGAGACGCTGCACGCCGCCTTCCCCGACCGCTTCGGCATCAGTGACAATCTGCGCAAGCTGGTCGGGGCGGGCAAGGCGGGGGTGTACGTCTGGGACGAATCGGGCCAGCACGTGGACCCTGAGGTGGCTGCGATATTCGCGGCAGCGGACGCGCCGATGACAGCAGACGAGGTACGCGGCGCCGCACTGGAGGCGATGGCCCAGGAGATCGCGCTGATGCTCGACGAGGGCGTGGTCGCGCATGCCCAGGACATCGACCTCTGCCTGTTGCTGGGCGCCGGTTGGCCTTTCCATCTCGGCGGGATCACACCGTATCTCGACCGTGACGGCATCAGCCAGAAGGTCACCGGGCAGCGATTCCTCCCGATGGGCCTGGCGAGCGCACCCGCCGACGCCAGGTACGTGCGGCGAGCGCCGCCACACGGCAACGCGATCGCCGAGTGGTAGTCCGCGCGGTGTCTCCAGTGCGCAACGTCCTGTCGAGGTGTGCCGTCGGAGGTGCCGAATCCGCGAGAGTCGAACATCAGCACCTCGGCACCTGCAGCCGCGAACCGGTCGGTAAAGGGTCGCAGGCCGCATCCCGGGTGGCCCGAACCCGTGCCCCATCACAACGCAGGGCCGCCCGGCTGACGTGGTCAGCGACACACCTGCTGACGTCACATATGTTGCCGCACAGCGGGTTCCATGGCTGACAAAGTGGCGGTCGCTGGCATTCACTGATCGGTTCCCTCCCACAGGGAAGGTCCCCAGCAAGGAGCCTAACTCTCGGATCGACGTTTCTCCGTCATGCGACCGGAAGCCTGACCCGCACTTCCAAACCACCGGAGGCCAGGGCGATCAAGTCCACCGCGCCATGGTGGGCTAGGACCACTGCTCGCACGATCGACAGACCGAGCCCCGTCCCCCGAACGCCCGCCCGGCCGGCGCCTCCGCGGCGAAACGGGGTGAGCAGGTCCGCGACTTCGGACTGCTCGAAGCTTGCGCCGGTGTTGGACACGGTGATCCAGGCCATCCCGTCGATGTGTCCGCTGCGCATGGCCAGGGCCCCGCCGTCGATGTTGTGCCGTACCGCATTTTCCACGAGGTTGCCCACCAGCCGGGACAGCAGTTCGGGGTCGCCGATCGTACGGGCCGGATCGAGCGCCGAGTCGACACGAAGCTCACGCTCGGTCGTCTCCGACCCAACCGCGGCCAGGGCTCCCGGAACGAGGGCGGCCAGGTCGACCGGTTCCCGAGTTGTGAGGACTCCCTTCTCCGCCTCGGCCTCACTGCGGGCCAGCACCAGCAATGACTCGACGAGCGCGTCGGCGCGGATCGTGGCCTCGCGGACGATTTCCGCGGAGGTCCGTAGGTCCTCGACGGTGGCGTTGGGATCGCCCAAGGCCACGTCCACCTCGGCCCGGATGAGCGTCAGGGGCGTGCGCAATTCATGGCTCGCGTTGGCGGCGAAGCGTTGTTGGCCGGCGAAGGCAGCGTCCAGGCGTCCGACCATCTCGTCGAAGGCATCGGCGAGTTCGGCCAGTTCGTCGCGCGGACCGACGTAGGCGATCCGTTCTCGCAAGGTGGCCGAGGAAAGCCGCCGAGCGGTCACGGTCAGGTCACTGACCGGTCGCAGCACCCGACCGGCCACAAGGTAGCTGGCCGCCGCCCCGGCAAGGACGACCAACCCGAAGGCCAGTCCACCGGTGCGCAGAATCGCATCGCGAGCCTGGTCACGCAGCGCCTCTTGAACTGCAGCCGCTGAAACGGCCACGGTGGAACCGTCCGCCGTCACGATCTCGACCTCGGTGTCGGGCGGCAGACCCGGCGTAGCCGCAACAGTCTGGTCGGCGACGATGACAGCCACGGCGAGCAGGATGGCCGCGGCCATCGCGAGTAGGGCGCCGTAGGCAAGGGCGAGGCGCCAGCGCAGCGAGACTCGCATGCCGGACAGCCTGCCCTGTTTCGGCCCAGACCGGGTCAGCTGCCCTATCACGGCCAGCGTCACGGTCGGGCTGGCGCCTCACCGCTCGGCGATTCGGTAACCCGACCCGACCACGGTGTCGACGATTGCCGGCTCCCCGAGCTTGCGCCGCATGGTCATGATCGTGACTCGAACTGTCGTCGTGAACGGATCAGCGTGCTCGTCCCAGACCTTCTCCAGGAGTTCCTCGCTGGACACCACACCGCCGTTGGCTCGCAGCAGCATCTCCAGTACTCCGAACTCCTTGCGGGTCAAGTCGATCGGGGCATCGGCACGGCGTACGACCCGCTTGGCCGGGTCCAGCACCAGATCACCAACCGCCAACACCGGAGGGGCGGCCGGTGTCGCCCGCCGACCGAGCGCCCGAATCCGGGCCACGAGTTCGGCGAACGCGAACGGCTTGGAGAGGTAGTCATCAGCTCCCAGTGACAGCCCGTTGACCCGGTCCCGAACACTGCCGCTCGCGGTGAGCATCAGCACCCGGGTGAGTGTCCCGGAGCCGGCCAGTTGACGCAGCACCTCATCGCCGGACATGCCAGGCAGATCACGGTCGAGGACCACGACGTCATAGTCGGTGTAGGACCACTTCTCGTGACCCTCGACGCCGTCGTAGGCGACATCGACAGCAATGCCCTCGCGGCGCAATCCGCGGGCGAGGGTATCGGCGAGTTGACGCTCGTCTTCCACGAGCAGGATCCGCATGTCGACTAGGACGAAGCTGACCCGGCGGCCGGATCCGTCCCGCGGGTCTCGTTTCGAGAAAGATCGACCACGTTGCCTGCTCGCGGAGGATCCGGGTCGTGCTCGGCCGCCTCACCGCTCGTGGCGGCGTGCTGAGCAGCCATGCGCGAGCGCACCGAATGCGCGATTCCGTCGGCGTCCAATCCCGCGGCAATCAGTAGCTCCGCGCGCTTTCCCACATCCAGGAATTCCTGGGCCAGACCCAGTGTCAACACCGGTCGGTCCGAGAAGTCCGCCCGCAGTCGCTGCGCGACCCAGTCGCCGAAGCCACCGGACAGTCCGCCGTCCTCGACGGTCACAACGAGCTCAGCCGTACGGGCGAAATCCAGGACAGCCTGTGGCACAGGCCGGATCCAGGTGGGCGAGACGACTCGGATCGACCAGCCCTCCTGCGCGATGGACGCTCCGGCCTCGACTGCCGCCGCGGCCACGGGTCCTGCAGCGACCACGAGGACCTCGACGCCCGGATCCTCCCCGTAGTTCTCGAGGAGCACGTCCACCGTGCCGTCCACAGTGCGCAAGGCTGGCAACTCCGCACTCAGCGCCCCTTTCGGGAAGCGCACGGCCGTCGGCCCCTCTTCGTGTGCGACGGCCTCGCGCAACGCGGCCCGCATGGTCAGCTCATCCCGCGGGGCCGCCACCCGCATTCCCGGCACCACACCGAGGATCGAGAGGTCCCACATGCCGTTGTGGGAGGGCCCGTCGTCTCCGGTGATGCCGGCCCGGTCCAGGACGAATGTCACTGGCAGTCGATGCAGTGCAACGTCCAGCAGCATCTGGTCGAAAGCCCGGTTGAGGAAGGTGGCATAGATCGCGACGACGGGATGCAGTCCGCCCATCGCCATGCCCGCGGCCGAGGTGACGGCGTGCTGCTCGGCGATACCGACATCGAAGGTCCGGTCCGGATAGGCCTCGGCGAAGGCGGCCAGCCCGGTCGGGTAGAGCATCGCGGCCGTGATCGCGACGACGTCGCTGCGAGCCGACCCGATCCGTACGAGTTCGGCGGAAACGACCTCCGTCCAGGTTGGCCCGGCGGGCAGGGTGAGCATCCCGTTGTCCGGGTCGAAAGCGCCCGTGCTGTGCCAGGCATCCTCCTCATGGGCCTGCGCCGGGGCGTATCCGAAGCCCTTGGTGGTGACGCAGTGCACGATCACCGGGGCGCCGAAGGCCCGAGCCCGGCGAAAGGCCGATTCGAGGGCCTCGATGTCGTGGCCGTCGACGGCACCGACGTACTTCAGACCCAGATCCTCGAACATCCCCTGCGGGGCCAGGACGTCCTTGATGCCCTTCTTCATCCCATGCAGGGCGTCGTACAGAGCTGGCCCCACCATCGGCGTACGGCCGAGGGACTTCTTGACCCCCTGGAGCATGTTCTCGTATCCAGGCCGCAGACGCAGTGAGGCCAGCCGATCGGCCAGGCCGCCGATCGTCGGCGAGTACGAGCGGCCGTTGTCGTTGACCACGATGATCACCGGCCGGTCTTTGGCCACGGCGATGTTGTTCAGCGCCTCCCAGCACATGCCACCGGTCAGCGCGCCGTCTCCCACCACCGCGATGACTGGGCGGCTGTCCCCGCGCACGGCGAAGGCCTTGGCCATCCCATCGGCGTAGGACAGGGCGGTCGAGGCGTGCGAGTTCTCCACCCAGTCGTGCTGAGATTCCTCCCGTGAGGGATATCCGGACAGTCCGCCGGCGATCTTGAGCCGCTCGAAGCCGTCCTGCCGGCCGGTCAGGATCTTGTGTACGTAGCACTGGTGTCCGGTGTCGAAGATGATCGGCTCGCGCGGGGAATCGAAGACCCGGTGCAGGGCGATGGTGAGCTCGACCGCACCGAGATTCGGGCCCAGGTGCCCCCCGGTACGGGCACAGCTGCGGACCAGAAAATCTCGGATCTCGGTGGCCAACGCAGGCAATTGGTCAGCTGGCAAGGCTCGTAGCTGGGCCGGGCTGGTGATCGTCGGCAACAACGGCACGACGTGCCTCGCCCCCTGCTCTTCTCGCTTCGTCATCCGCTGCGACCGGTGGCCCGGCGGAGGACCAAGTGTAGTCGCGGCCTCTCCCACCACCCCAACAGTCATAGGCGCGGGACCCAACGCTGCCCGCGCAGCGCCGCCGAGACCACTTCGATCGAGCCGACCATCGCGGCCAACCTGGACCCCTCCCGTTCGTAGGCATCCATGGCCGCGTCCAGCGCTTCGGCCGGAAGGAGGTCACCCAGAGCGACACGGAGCGACCGCCAGCCGGTGCGGGCAGCCTCGAGCGAGGCATTCGTGTGGTCGCCGGCGAACCGAGCCAGCAGGACCGGGTAACGGCGCAGCACGTCATAGCGGCGGTATTCCGGCGGAACCTGCTCGAGCAGCCATCTGGTGGCGCTTGCCTCCCAGTCCGGCGTACCGGGCACCCAGACGGCCTGCGGCCAGTTCGGCGGCAGGTCCCGGTCACTCATGAGGTGATTGTGGCCCGCCCAGGTTGTCGATGTAGACAGGCCTTCGCTGGGCGCTGAAGGAGCGAGGTCGAAGGGCCGAACCACCCGCCGGTAGGCGATACGCCATATCCCAGATTCGCGCCGGTAGGCATCCTCATAGGTGGCGCCGCCGACGACCAACGCCCGTCACCAAGCTGCACCATCACCGTTACGTCGGCTCGGCCGGACGCGTGATCACCTTCGATGTCGACGACGTGATTGGACGTGGCGTGGCGGGCTGCATGATCGGGAACGCGTCCCGCTGGGCTTGCACGGCGGTGCAGACACATCGTTGATCGCCGCCAGTAACTGGTCACAAACGACAGTCATCGGCGTTTGGAGTTGTCGTTTGTGACCGGTTACCTGGCAGGTTTGCGCTGAGTCATAGCCGAGCGCGGAATCGTGCCATCCCTGCCGCGGTGAACGTCGAGTCCTGCATCAGCGAGTACCAGGTGTCGAGCCGACCGGGGTCGTCCGGCCGGCCGAGCGCCTGATCGGCGTCCCGCAAGATGAGTTGGGGCTGGCATCGGAGCGTAGTTGCCGAGTAGCTGTATGGAACCCAGCCGAGCGCATGCAACCGTCTGGCTCTGGCACGGGCGCGGCTCATACTGCCGAGCATCGCGATGATGCGCGCCGTCGTACTCGACCAGTCGGCGGGTTCCGTGGATGCGCAGGTCTGCCCTCGCGATGATCTGTCCGTACTCATCCAGGATCGTTGCTTGCACGTCGACTGGCACCTCGCACGTCGTGTGCAGCAATCGAAGCATCGTTTCCCCAGGCGACTCCGACCGCCCGTCCAGCATCGGCATTGCCCTACGGAGGCCAGGTGCACCTCGGCGACGCTTCCCGGCCGCGTGCGCCAGGTGATCAATCATGACGTCACCGACGTGCAGCGCACTGTCACACAAGACGACGAGGAGGTCGAGAAGCCCGAGGTGGCGGGCGGCTGCGAGCAGGATCTCGGCGGGCTCGGCGATCGGCAATCCCTCGATCCACATGTGCGGGATCTGGCTGGTGTGTCGAGTGACGTGCAGTCCCGCGCGCCGTGGTCGCCAGCCGGCATTGGGTACGGCCACGAACACGGGCAGGGCGTGAGGTAGCTGCGGGAGCCACCAGCCACGAAGAGCTGCGCCAGTGAAATGGGTGAATGCCGCTCCAGGTGGGAGGAGCAGCGACTAGGCACGGATCTCGTCGGTGTCTCTCAGCCCGCGCGGATCGATCGGATAGAGCGGGCTCGCCCGCCGCCGATATTGCTCAAGAGCGGTCGTCCCGACGGCTTGGGACTGGCCGTTGCGAGGGATCCGGTCGATGGCAGGTGCAGCCCGTGACTGACCCGCCGCCAGGCCCGGCGCCGGACGCGGCCGCGGACCGGCCCGTCGACCGGATCATCCACACGCTCGGCCGCGCTCACGGGTCGAGCCTGGCCGACCTGAGCTTCGTCGTGGAAAGGGTGGTTGGCGATGTGGATGGCCGGACGGGCGCCTGTGCATCGGCTAATCGGTCACAAACCAAAACTCCGGACGCCCGGAACTGTCGTTTGTGACCGGTTACCAGCCTCGGACTGGATGACGGGACCGGACGGCCGCAGGCTAGCGTCCGATAGGTGACCTCACCGATCGCTGTGCACTCGGCAGCCGTCCTGCTGCCGATCACCTCGGCTCCGATCACCGACGGCGCGCTCGCGGTGCAGGACGGGCACATCCTGGCGGTCGGCAGCCGAGCCGAACTGGTCGCGGCCTATCCGCAGGCGGGCCAGACCCGGTGGGACGGCGTCCTGATGCCCGGCCTGGTCAACGCCCACACACACCTGAACTACTGCCACACCGCCCACCTGTACGACAACGGCAAGCCCTTCCCGGAGTGGATTCAGGACATGCCACCGATCATCGCGGCGACCACACCAGAGCAGTGGCGAGCCTCGGCCGAGCAGGGCATCGCCTCGATGCTGGCCACCGGCACGACGGCGGCCGCTGATGTGGTCACCGGCGCCGCGGCCCTGAGCGCCCAGTTCGACGCCGGACTGGCCGGGGTGTCCTACTTCGAGGTGGTGCTGGCCGATGGACCGCGGTGGGCCGAGATCCGGCCGGCATTCCTGGCCACCCTGGACGCTGCCCCACCGTCCGGAATCGGGATCAGCCCACACTCGCCCTACACCCTGGACACCTCCGTTCTTGCCGATCTGGCCAACATCGCCCGGGACCGCGGTATCCGGCTGCACCCGCACGGTGCCGAGCAGTCCGACGAGGTGGCCTTTGTCGCCGACGGCACGGGCATGTTCGCCGACTGGGCCACGATCGGCGGCTTGGGACTTGCCCTGCTCCACGGCGGCTCCGGTCGTACGCCGATCGCCGAGTTGGACAGTGTCCGACTGCTCGGCGCGGATTCGCACATCGCCCACGGCGTACACGCCGATGCCGCAGACCGGGCGCTGCTTCGAGAACGGGGTACGGCGGTGGCCTTGTGCCCGCGCTCCAACGAGCGGCTGGACTGCGGCCAGGCACCGGTTGCGGCCTACCGAGCGGAGGGCAACGCGGTGGGCATCGGTACCGATTCACTGAGTTCGTCACCGTCCCTCGATCTGCTGGAAGAGGTACGGGCGGTACGCGCGCTGGCCCTGTCACAGGGATCGACTGAGGGCGGTCTGGACCGCTGGTTGGTCGAGGCCATGACTCTCGGAGGGGCAATAGCACTGGGCCGCAATGACATCGGCCGACTCGAACCCGGTTGCCGTGCGGATCTGACCGTCGTCGACGTGGCCGCCGACGATCCGTACGCGGCGATCGTGGCCGACGGTGTCGGTCGGTGCCTGGCCACCCTGGTCGCCGGGGACCTGCGCTACGCGTCCGGGACCGGCTGACTGCTCAACTGGGCAGCAGTAGCGCGACCGCCTCGAGATGATGAGTCATCGGGAAGAGGTCGAGGGCCCGCAGCCCAGCCAACCGATATCCGACGTCCCGCAGGGTTGCAACATCGCGAGCCAACGCGGCGGGATCGCACGCGACGTAGACCACGCGCGCTCCGGACTCGGCCAGCGCCTGGCAGACGGCCCGTCCGGCACCCGCACGCGGCGGATCGAGCACGATCACATCCGGCCGGTCGCTCTCAACCTCGGCCCGGATGAGGTCGGCATCCACATGGCCGACCCGGGCGGTGGCCCAAGCCGTGGACGCCAGATTGACCTCGGCGTCGGCGACTGCCGCACTGCTGGACTCGACGCAGAGCACCGACCCGTTCGGGCCGACATCCTCGGCGAGCACCCCACCGAACAGGCCGACTCCGGCGTACAGGTCCAGGACCCGCTCCCCCGGGCGGACCGCGCCGGCCGCGCGTACCGCCTCAACCAGGACGTCAGCGGCACCGGAATGGACCTGCCAGAACCCGCCGCTGCTGACCTGCCAGGTGCGACCAGCTGCCTGTTCCCGCAGCTTCTTGGCCCCACCGCTGGATCGAACCCGCCCGCGGCGGTCGAGTTGGCGCACCGCAGTGCGACCGTAGGAGTCAGCCGCGACCTCGATGCCGCCGGCGCCAGGCCAACGGCGGTTCAGGACTCGACTCTGCAGTACCGGGATCGCGGTGATCGGGCAGTCCGCGATCGGCAGGACCCGGTGCGAACGGTGCGGATGCATGCCGATCCGGCCACGCCGGTCGACCGCGAACCCCGCCCGGGTGCGCCAGCGCAGGGTCCCGCCGGGCACCTCCTCGACAGCCAGATCGACCGGCAGTTCGGGCTCGTCCAGCCCCCCAAGCCGTAGCAACTGCTCGCGAAGGACGTCGGCCTTGAGTGCGCGCTGGGCCTGGTGATCGACGTGCTGCCAGTCGCAGCCACCGCACTTGCCCGGCCCCGCGACCGGACACGGGGGCGGCACGCGGCCGGAGGCGGCCCGATGGATCTCGACTGCATCGGCGCGGCAGTACCCGGCATGGCGGTCCTCGGTCACCTGCACGGTGACCTGCTCACCCGGTAGGGCGTGCCGCACGAACACGACCCGCCCCTCGTGTCGAGCCACGCAGTGCCCGCCGTGGGCCACCGGGCCGACCTCGACATCGAAGCGTCGGCCCAACCAACTCGCCACGGACCGTGACCCATTCTCCGACCCGGTTTCCGGCTCTGCCTGATTGTCAGGCGAGGGTACGGAGGTCTCAGTGGCCGCTTGGTCCCGACTGCTCACGCACGTAGCGTCTCACTCCCCGCGATAGGTCCCGAAGCTGAACAGGTTGCCTTCCAGATCGCGGACGGTGAAACCACGCGAGCCGTAGTCCGCCTCCTCCATTCCGCGGGTGATCTCGGCACCGCCGGCGACGGCTCGCTCGTACACCTCATCGGGATCATCGGTGATCACGTACACCGAGCTAGCGCCGACCGCCTTGGATGAGAAGTCGCGCCGTTTCCTCGAATCCGAGCACGTCGACGAGAACCCGCATCCCGGCGCGAGCGTCGGCATAGTTCAGGCAGGGCCAGATGAATTGCTGTGCTCGTTCCTCAGCCATGCACAGAGGATGCAGCGCGTCCGGAGACCGTGTCTTGTACGAACGGGAGCTCGGCGGCCATCCACGCGGACGGGGTCTGGCCCGCGAACTCGCGCCACTCCCGAGTCAGGTGCGCTTGATCTGCATAGCCACACTCGACCGCTATCTGGGCCAAGCCCGATCGTGCCGGACGGGTCAGCGCCGTGTGCGAACGATCGAAGCGGATCACCCGTCCCGCGGTCTTCGGACTCAGGCCCAGCTCGGTGCGGAAGCAATCGCCGAGATGCCGCCGGCTCCAACCGACGTGACGGGCGAGCTGATTGACCGGGATGCGGCCGCCCGTGCGTACCAGGGTGGTCCAGGCCTCGGCCACCTCCGTCCGTGGTGCCCAGGCATATGGAGAGTGCGCGCCCAGCACCCGGTCGAGAGCGGCAAACCTCGACGCCCAGTCCGGGGCTTCGCGGACCCGATCGAGCAGCTCACTCCCCCGCGTCCCGAGCACGTCCTGGATGTCGTAGATTCCGCTGGCCAGGACCCCGGCCGGGTGCCCGAGGAGCGCTCCGGCCGCCCACGGCGTCAGCTCGACGTGGATGCCGTACTGCACCCGGTCCGCGGCGATCGTCACAGGTCCGGCGTGCAGGCCGCTGATCAGCCCGGAAAACGTCTGGGGCGTCGCCGTCGGGTCCGGCATGGACAGCACCGTCACCGGGTCGGCGAGGCTGATGATCAGGGTCATCGAACGCGACGGGAGCCCCTGGTGGGTTCCGCTCGGCAGCCGATCCTGCCGGTAGCCGACATAGCGATCGACGTACGGCGACAGCGCCGCCGAGGGTCTCCCGAGGACCATCTCGGCGGCGCCGACGCCAGTACTCACATCGTTGCTCGTCACGACCCCGAGCCTAGGACCACCTACCGACCGAACACCGCTTCGATCTGCAGGTCGACCAGTGCCCCGATCAGGAACCGCGGCGCCTTGATGCCGTAGTGGCGGCGGTCCAACTGACCCGTCAACCGGACCTGCGCGGTGTCCTCGGAGGGCTGCTCGACGGTCACGGCCAGGATGATCTCCCGGGTCGTGCCCTTGACCGTCAACAGACCGTTGACCGTCCACACATCTTCCAGCGCGACGACCTCAGTGGCGTCAAAGGTCAGCTCTGGGTGGTTGTCGAGATCCAACAGGCCCGGCTTGCGGAGATCGGAATCGCGTTTGGCGAGCCCGGTGTCGATCGAGGCGATGTCGAGAACGGCGTGCACATCACGCACGCTGCCGTCCTCGCTGACCTCGAAGTGCGCCGACGCCACGGGAATCGTGCCGCTGACGTGCTTGCCGAGGTTGCCAACGCTGAAGCCGGCCATGGTCGGGCCGACCAGGTTCCACGTACCGACTGCTCGTTGCAGGACGGCCGCAGAAGAGCCAGAAAAAGGGGGCATCACGAACTCCTTCGTAAAATTTGGGCAGGGGGTCAAACAGGGATTGGTGTGTTGCGCGAAGTGGCGGCCAGCACCCAGGCCAACTGGATGCGAGTAGGCCCGCCCAGCTGGGCCGGGTCCTCGCCGGGCAGCAACGCGGTCGACATGATCGCCCGTTGCGAGTCCTCGACGGCTTGCAGCGACGTCGTCAACGCGATCACGACCGAGGAGCCGTCGGGGTTGCGGCCTGCGAAGGCGCCCAGGTTCCCTGGAATCCCCCGTACCGCCGGTGAGATCCGATCACGATTGGCCCGGTCGATCGCGTCTGCCTCAGGCTGCGGACGCGACCCGTCGAAATAGATGATCTGGCCGTACGCCGCGCGTTCGTCGACAGTGTCCGAGGCGTGGAAACTGCCGCTGGCGAAGTCCTGACCGCCAGCTGTGACCGACGAGCGTTCCGCGTATTCGGCGGCCTCCCAGACGGTAGCCAGGATCGGCTGTTGCTGGTCCATCGGCCGCATGACGTACGCGCAGATTAGGCCGGACTGTTGGTCCAACTCAGACATCGCGTCCTCGGGACGGATATCGAGCGGGCTGATTTTGATGTGCATGGGACCTCCTGGCTTGGGTGTGGAGGTCACCTTTCGGCGTGCAGTCGCTCCCGGCATCGGTGCCAGTACGGATACGCGGTACGGATTTCGCCGGTTGAGCCCGATACTGCCCAGATGACCGCTACGGCCATTGGCGCCGCCCGCTTCGTCGGGCGCTCGCGCGAGCTGGCCGAACTGCGTGCCTGGTTGACCGACGCGCGGGCCGGACGCGGCCGGATGATCGTCCTGCGCGGCGAGCCCGGCATCGGCAAGACCCGATTGACCGAGGAACTGGCCGCTGAAGCCGGCGCTGCGAGAATTCCTACCGCCTGGGGCAGGTGTTCGGCCGACTCCGGCGCACCTGCGCTGTGGCCACTGCGGCGCATCGTGGACCAGCTGCCCGGGGACCACGAACAGTTCCACGCCACCGACGGCGACGTTTTCGGCAGCTCCCCCGAAGGGCTGGCAGCCGCGCGGTTCGCACAGTCCGTCTGGTTGGCCGCCGCAATCGTGACTGCCGCCGAGCCGGAGGGCCTGCTCGTCTTCGTCGAGGACCTGCACTGGGCCGACTCCGCGACGCTCGGCGCCCTGAACCACCTGGCCGCTGAACTGAGCCAGTCGCGAGCGCTGGTCGTGGTCACCGTCCGGCCTACAGTCCGATCCGAGCCCGACCCCCAAGCTGGCTTGATCGAGCGGCCCGGCGTCGAGCAACGCACGCTGTCGGGCCTGGGCCGCAGCGACATCACGGAGTACCTGCGCGGACTTCGCGGCCGCGGGCCGGTGGATGAGCGCTACACGGACCTGATTCTGAGGCAGACCGCTGGCAACAGTTTGTACGTGACGGCGGTGTCCCGATGGCTGACCGAGCAGGTCTCCTTGCAGACCTACGACGACGCCGGAGCCGCGGCCGCCTTGACCGGTCGGGCGGAGTTGGTCGACCTGAGCCGCGGGCCGATGGGCCGAGTCTCCGCGGACTGCCGGGAGATGGTCGAGTTCGCAAGCGTCGCGGGTGACGAGTTCGACGTCGTCGAACTCTCCCTGGCCATGCAGTTGCCGACGGACGCGGTGTTGGGGCTGGTCGACGAGGCCGAACTCGGCGGACTGCTGACGCGCCCAGCTGACAACCCAGGCGGGGCCCGGTTCGTCCATGCTCTGATCCGCGACGGCGTGTATGGCAGCGTCGACAACGCGGCACGATCGTCTGCCCATCGTGCCTTGGCGGCGGCAATCGAGGCCGACGATCGGGGCCTCGAACGGATCGGCGCCGTCGCCAACCACCTCACCCGGGGTGCCGCCTCACCGGCTGACCATGTGCGCGCAGCGTCGTACGCGCGTAAGGCGGGACAACAATCGCTGTCGGACCG
>Ga0136630_1000007_pt1 | contig 48390 bp, 46 predicted proteins | sample AntDrymUQ5682106_2_FD_105496 | JGI IMG/M metagenome (GOLD analysis project Ga0136630, IMG submission 105496) | Polar desert sand microbial communities from Dry Valleys, Antarctica - metaG UQ568 (21.06) | ecosystem: Environmental > Terrestrial > Soil > Desert | place: Antarctica: Dry Valley...
CGAGGGCGACGCGCGACCTGTGAAGGAGAACAAAAGATGGGTCTGTCCACAACAGTAAAGAAAGACATCAGCACCGAGTACGGGACTGTCGAAAACGACACCGGCTCGCCCGAAGTGCAGGTCGCGATGCTCACCCAGCGCATCCGGGACCTGACCGAACACCTCAAGTTCCACAAGCACGATCACCACAGCCGCCGCGGCCTGCTGCTGCTCGTCGGGCGCCGGCGCCGGCTGCTCAACTACTTGGCGAAGATCGACATCGACCGCTATCGGTCGCTCATCGAGCGACTGGGCCTACGTCGTTAAGAGCATTAGCCGCTAGGTACCACCCCCGTACGGCACCCGCCGTACGGTCTTCCATGCCGGGAACGGCGTGGCGGACGAGGGGACCGGATCGGACCGGTCCTCGGTAGTGGCTCCCGGGAAGAGTGAATTCCTCCCCCGAGGGCTTCGATCGAAGACCGGATCGCGTGTCCAGTGTCCCGAAACTCGTACTCCGCCGCCCTCGGTGTGACGTACGAGAGGACCACATGTCCGCACTTTCGCAAGATGCGCCTGAAGATGGCGTTTTCACCGCAACAGCCACGATCGACAACGGGCGCTTGGGCACCCGTGAGGTCAGCTTCGAGACCGGACGCCTGGCCCGTCAGGCCGCCGGCTCCGCAGTCGCAACTCTCGGCGACACACTGCTCCTGTCGGCCACCACGGCCAGCAAGTCGCCCAGGGAGCACCTCGACTTCTTCCCGCTCACCGTCGACGTCGAGGAGCGGATGTACGCCGCCGGCCGGATTCCCGGTTCCTTCTTCCGTCGTGAGGGCCGCCCCAGCGAGGACGCGATCCTCACCTGCCGGCTGATCGACCGGCCGCTGCGCCCGACCTTTGCCAAGGGCCTGCGAAACGAGGTCCAGGTCGTCATCACGGTGATGTCCTTGGACCCCGACCACCTCTACGACGTCCTGGCCATCAACGCGGCCTCGATGTCCACCCAGCTGTCCGGCCTGCCCTTCTCCGGTCCGGTCGGTGCCACCCGCGTCGCGCTCATCGAGGGTCAGTGGGTCGCCTTCCCGACGCACACCGAGTTGGAGACCGCGGTCTTCGACATGGTCGTGGCCGGCAGGGTCCGCGAGGACGGTGACGTCGCGATCATGATGGTCGAGGCCGAAGCCACCACCAGGACGATCGAACTCGTGGCCGGCGGAGCAACCGCGCCGACCGAGGACGTCGTCTCCCAGGGTCTGGAGGCGGCCAAGCCGTTCATCAAGTCCCTATGCGAGGCGCAGTCAGCGCTGGCCGCGAAGGCCGCGAAGCCGACCGCCGACTTCCCACGCTTCCTGGACTACACCGACGACGTCTACGCCGCGGTCGAGGCCCACGCCGGACAGGCACTGGCAGCCGCCCAGACCATCGCCGACAAGGGTGACCGCGAGGCGGAGGGCGACCGGATCAAGGATGGGACCAAGGCTGCGCTCGCCGATCAGTTCGACGGACGCGAGAAGGAGATCTCGGCCGCGGTCCGCGCCTGCACCAAGAAGGTTGTCCGCCAACGGATCCTGCGTGACAAGATCCGGATCGATGGCCGTGGGCTGTCCGACATCCGTCCGCTGACCGCCGAGGTCGAGGTCATCCCCAGGGTGCACGGCTCGGCGCTGTTCGAGCGAGGTGAGACCCAGATCCTGGGTGTCACGACGCTGAACATGCTGCGCATGGAGCAGATGGTCGACACGCTCAACCCGGAGAACCGCAAGCGGTACATGCACAACTACAACTTCCCGCCGTACTCCACCGGGGAGACCGGCCGCGTGGGCTCGCCCAAGCGGCGCGAGATCGGACACGGCGCGCTGGCCGAGCGGGCACTGCTGCCTGTGCTGCCCACCCGCGAGGAGTTCCCGTACGCGATCCGTCAGGTCTCGGAAGCGTTGGGCTCCAACGGTTCGACCTCGATGGGCTCGGTGTGCGCCTCGACGATGGCGCTGCTCAACGCCGGTGTGCCGCTGCGCGCTGCGGTCGCCGGGATCGCGATGGGCTTGGTTTCCGACGTAATAAGCAATGCCGACGGCACAGAAGGCAGACAGTACGTCGCGTTGACCGACATCCTCGGTGCCGAGGACGCCTTCGGTGACATGGACTTCAAGGTCGCCGGCACCAAGGAGTTCGTGACCGCGCTGCAGTTGGACACCAAGCTGGACGGGATTCCGTCCGACGTGCTCGCCGCCGCTCTGACTCAGGCGAAGGCAGCCCGGCTGCACATTCTCGACGTGATGCTCGAGGCGATCGACGGCCCGGATGAGATGAGCCCGTACGCCCCGCGCGTGACGAGCGTCAAGATCCCGGTCGACAAGATCGGCGCGGTGATCGGGCCCAAGGGTCAGATGATCAACGCGATCCAGGACGAGACCGGCGCGGACATCACCATCGAGGACGACGGCACGATCTACGTCGGCGCCACCGATGGCCCGTCTGCGCAGGCGGCGGTGGACCGGATCAACGCCATCGCCAACCCGCAGATGCCCAAGGTCGGGGAGCGATTCCTCGGCACGGTCGTCAAGACCACCACCTTCGGCGCGTTCGTCTCGCTGCTGCCCGGCCGGGACGGTCTGGTGCACATCAGCAAGCTCGGTGGCGGCAAGCGGATCGGCAAGGTCGAGGACGTGGTCGGGGTCGGTGACAAGCTGCAGGTCGAGATCCTCGAGATCGACGCCCGCGGAAAGATCAGCCTCGGGCCGGTCGCGGACAACGCCGGCAGCGACAACGGCGCAACCAGCAACGGCGCGCCGGAGTCAGTGCCTGCCGACGCCGCGTCAGCCAGCGTCTGATCCCGCGGACCAGTCGCGTGCCTGTGGGGACCGGAGCTCCTAGGAGCCGCAAGCGCGCCAGTACTCGCACGCTCGACCAGGACTCGTCCGGCGGCATCGTCCGCCGGACGGTCCTGCCGGGCGGCCTGCGAGTGATCACCGAGTCGATGCCCTCGATGCTGTCCGCGTCGCTGGGTATCTGGGTCGGCGTCGGATCCAGTGACGAGACGCCGCCGTTGGCCGGTGCCTCGCACTACCTGGAGCACTTGCTCTTCAAGGGAACTCGTCGTCGCAGCGCGCTGCAGATCGCCTCGGAACTGGATGCCGTGGGTGGTGAGTTGAACGCCTTCACCGCCAAGGAGCACACCTGCTACTACGCGACCGTCCTGGCCAGCGATCTACCGCTGGCTGTGGATGTCGTCGGTGACCTGGTCACCAGTGCCATCATTCGCGGTGCGGATGTGGACAACGAGCGTGGCGTCATCCACGAAGAGATCGCCATGCGCGACGACGAGCCCGGCGATGCGGTCTATGACCTGTTCAGCCAGGCGCTCTTCGGGGAAACCCCGCTGGGTCGCCCGGTGCTTGGCACCGCGAAATCGATCACGGAGATGAGCCGGACACAGATCGCTGGCTATTACCGGCGTCGCTACCGGCCACAGTCCATGGTGGTCGCCGCCGCGGGTGCCGTTGACCACGCGGACGTCCTGCACCTGGTGCGTAAGGCCTTCGCCGATCAGCTCGACGGTGACGTCGAGCCTGCTCCGATCCGTGCTGCCGACCTCGGCCAGCTGGCCCCGGCGCGAGACATCGCACTGATCGAGCGACCTACCGAGCAGGCGCACATCTTGCTCGGTGGGTTCACGCCCGGAAGGCACGACGAGCGCCGGTACGCATTGAGCGTGCTGAACGCGGCACTGGGCGGTGGCATGAGCTCGCGGCTGTTCCAGGAGATCCGGGAGAAGCGGGGACTTGCCTATAGTGTCGGGTCGTCGGTCTCGCACTACGCCGGTATCGGCTCCTACAACGTCTATGCCGGATGTGCCCCGAGGAACGTCGACGAGGTGCTGGGTCTGATCCGCGTGGAGCTGGATCGCGTTGCTGTCAAGGGCTTGACGAGTGACGAGGTGGCCCGGGCGAAAGGGCAGATCCGCGGTGGCATGGTGCTCGGCATGGAGGACACCGGATCGCGGATGAGCCGGATCGCCAAGGCCGAGTTGAGTTTCGGGGAGTACCGCAGCGTGCTCCAAGTCCTCGACGATGTCGCCGCTGTCACTGTGCAGGAGGTTGCCGAGATAGCCGCGGAGGTCCTGGCCGGTCCGTTGTGTCTGTCGGTCGTCGGGCCCTTCGCCGATCACGACTTCTCCTCCTTCGTCGCCGCCTAGAGCTGACCCGGGCCATTCGCCCTTGTCGCGATAAGGGCGCGAATCAGCCGGTGTATCCGACAGTTATCGCGAGAACGGCGGGAACAGGTCAGCTCAGTTGCCCGACGATCTGCGTGCCGATCTCGCGTAGCAGTGTTCGTGCATTGCGAATTGGGTCGCGCCCGGGTCCGGCTACGTCGGTGAGCGAATATCGCGTCAAGACTCCGGTGAGGTCTGCGTCGGCGGTGAAGCGACCGGCGATCGCGATGACGGGCTTCCCCCGGCCTCGGGCAGCTTCCAGGACAGCTTGAGGGACCTTTCCCGCCGCTGTCTGAGCGTCCCAGCTGCCCTCCCCGGTGATGACGACATCGGCCGCCATGATGGCCGGTCGGACTCCTGTGAGGTCCATGATCAATTGGGCACCGGAGGCGATCCGCGCTGAGCCGATGGCCAGAAACGGCGCGGCGAAGCCTCCCGCGGCACCAACTCCGGAAAGTGCGGATACAGCCAGGCCGGTCTCGTCCTGCAACCTTCTCGCCCAATTGCCCAGTCCTGTCTCCAGTTCGCGGGTCTGCTCCGCGGTCGCGCCCTTCTGCGCCGCGAATACATGCGCAGCGCCGAACTCGCCGGTCAGCGGCGAACTGACGTCCGTGGCCACCGTGAGGCTTATCCCGTCCAGTACAGCCGACATCGGATCCAGGTCCACCGCGGCGACATCGTTGAGCTCATCGCCGCACGGCCGTACGGCCTGCCCTTCGTGATCGAGAATCCGGGCGCCGAGCGCGATCGCCGCGCCCATTCCACCGTCGGTGGAAGCGCTGCCACCGACGCCGACGACCAGGTCACGGAAACCGCGGTCGATTGCCGCCCGAATCGCCAAGCCGACGCCGTACGTCGTGGCTTCCATCGGCCGCAGGCCCCGGTCCGGCAGCTGAGTCAGACCACAGATCTCGGCCAGTTCGATCAGTGCCGTTGAACCTCGGATGCCGATCCGGGCTGACCGCGGTTGCCCCAGTGGGCCGGCAGCCGCGACCGTGACCGTTTCGAAGCCGGCCGCCAGCGCTGCATCCAGAGTGCCCTCGCCGCCGTCGCCCATCGGTCGAAGCACGACATCCACGCATGATGAGCCCTGCAGCAGGCCGATACGCAGCTCGGTGCACACCTCGATCGCAGACAGGCAACCCTTGAACTTGTCCGGCGCGAGCAGCACGGTTGGCGGGAAGGGCACCCGACTATGGTGGCGCCCTATGAGCGAGACCGGGGCGCAATCAGATGGCGAGCCGCTGGGCGAACTGATCAGGGTCGGAGTCCTCGGAGGTCGCGGACGCATGGGCGCGCAGGTGTGCCAAGCAGTCAACGATGCCCCTGATCTGGAACTGGTTGCAAATGTGGATGCGGGAGACTGGTTGTTCAACGTCTCCGATGCGGCTGCCGATGTGGTGGTGGACTTCACCGGGCCAGACGTGGTGATGGACAATATTCGGTTCTGCATCGACCAGAACATCCACTGCGTCGTGGGCACCTCCGGGTTCGACGCCGAGAAGATCGAGACCGTTCGCCAGTGGTTGGAGCCCAAGCCCGAACTCGCCGTGCTGATCGCTCCTAACTTCGCGGTCGGGGCGGTGTTGTCCATGCGCTTCGCCGCTCTGGCAGCGCGATATTTCGATTCCGCCGAGGTCATCGAGATGCACCACCCCCAGAAGATCGATGCTCCGAGTGGCACGGCATTCCGGACCGCGCAACTCATTGCCGGGACCCGTCGCACCGCTGGGCTGCCTGACATGCCAGATGCCACCCGCCAGGAGGACATCGGTGGCCGCGGTGTGGACGTCGACGGAGTGCGGATTCATTCGGTGCGGATGTCAGGACTCCTGGCGCACCAGGAGGTCCTGTTCGGCACCGAGGGAGAGACACTCAGCATCCGGCACGACACCCTCAACCGGAACTCGTTCATGCCCGGCGTCCTGTTAGCCGTCCGCAATGTCGCCGCGCATCCAGGCCTGACCGTGGGCCTCGACCCGCTGCTTGACGACTGAGCGCTTCAGGAGAGGTTCAGCCCGCAAACCGCATGGTTCCTGCACCGCGCCGGATCTGGCCGGCGCCGCAGAAGGGACCAGACCGTGCACCGCAACCTCAGGTCACTATCATTGGGCAGCTCCACATTTCGCCGCGACACCTCGCCACCGCTGGTAGGGATGGCGCTGGTCACCGTCTGCCTGGTGGCCGGTTGCGCGAGCGGTAGGACTCCCGTTGACAGTCCGTCCGCCGAGTCGAGTCCGGCCCTGCAGACCGCCCCGGACAGCGCGCGGATCGACCTGGAGATGCCGACCTTCTCCGATCCGACGACCATCACCAATCCGCTGTTCCCGATCAGCGACCTCACCCAGGTCGTGCAGGTCGGGACCGAAGGGGATGTGGCGCTGCGGCATGAGATCACCCTGCTGCCCGAGATCAAGACGATCGAGTGGGAGAGCCAGCAGACCGACACGTTGGTGTCTCAGTTCGTGGCGTACGGCGACGGCCGAGTGCTGGAGGTCGCGCGGGACTTCTTCGCCCAGGCCGACGACGGGTCGGTGTGGTACTTCGGGGAGGACGTGGAGAACTACGTCGACGGAGTGCTGGACAACACCGACGGAACCTGGCTGGCCGGCAAGGACGGGCCGCCCGGAATGATCATGCCGGCGGACCCGAAGGTCGGTGATGTGTACCGGCCGGAGAACATCCCGGGCTTGGTTTTCGAGGAAGTGACAGTCACATCCGTCACCGAGGCAGTCGACGGCCCGCAGGGTCCCATCTCCGAGGCGATGCTGGTCGAGGAGCTGCTGGCGGACGGGGTGCTCGAGGACAAGATCTTCGCCCCGGGCTACGGGGAGTTCATGGCTCAGGTGCTGTCCGAGGACGAATTGGTCAACGTCTCCATCGGGGTTCCGATCGATGCTGTCAGCGGCCCTGTGCCGGCAGAGGTCTACCAGTTGACCACCGCCAGTGCGGATGCCTACATCGCGGCCGGTGCAGCTGATTGGGCTGCCGTCACGGCACTGGTGGACTCGCTGAGCACCGCCTGGACCAGCTACCGGGAAACCGGGGTGCCGCCCTTGACTGCCGACGGGATGGACGTCGCTCTGGAAGCGTTGACGGCCGCCGCGGGTACCCAGGATGCCGTCGCCACCCAGCAAGCAACCAACGACCTCGCCTACGTTGTCACCGACCTGCGGCTGCGCCACGAGTCGCCGGCTGCCGTTGACATGGAGCGGATGGAAATCCTGGCCCGCCAGATCATGGTCGACGCAGCTGCCGAGGAAAAGGGGTTCCTCACCGGCGATGCGATCCATCTCGAGGCGCTGTGGGCAAGGACCTCGCACACTGTTGACGGCTCCACGGCCTCCCGTATCGAAGGTCAGCTGGCTGACCTGCGAGGGGCCGCGGAATCGGGCGACTTTCCGACCACCGCTGACATTGCCCAAGCCCTGCGTCAGTCCTTGACCGGGCTCTGACCCCAGCGGCTAGCGAGCCCGGTCCGCGGTCGAACCCAGATGCGTGGCGATCCAGTCGTTGAGCGGTGCCAGGCGGCGCCACCCGCGACGTACCCGGGACAGGGCGTCGCGGGAGGTCAACCACGGCTGGTCCCCATAGTCCCGCGCAGCACTCAGGGTGCGGAATCGCAATAGCTCCAGCCGCGGATGTTCGCTGTCGTAGCCGTGCGGGCGCGTCTTCACCGGATTGCCGCCGATCTCCCAGCTTGCCTTGCGCAGTCCAGCGAGCTCATCCTCCAGCGCAGGTCCGAGATGATCGTCGGCGATGGCCCGCCGCATCTGCTGCACCTGATCGGTCTCCAGGCGCCAGGCGCCACCACCGAGCAACAGCCCGGCTGCCGAGATCTGCACGTAGAGGCCGCCGCCGCCGGCCCCGTGGACGACAGCCCCGGCATGGGTCTTGTACGGCGTCTTGTCCTTGGCGAAGCGCACGTCACGGTACGGGCGAAAGAACTTGGCCTCTCCGAACTCCGGCGCGAGTTCGGCAAGCAGTGCCTCCATCGGCGCTTTGATGCACTCGTCGTACATCGCGCGGTGATCGGTCCAGTAGGTCTTGGAGTTGTCCGCCTCCAGGCCCTCGTAGAAGACCAGGGCGCGTTCCGGGAAGCCGGCGAAGGTCATTTCGACTCCTGGGACGAGATGGCCTCCATGGTGGCCGGGTCCTCTTCCACGATCGAGGTATGCAGGCAGATCTCCCGCAGCGGGGTCCCGTCGGCATCCAGGGTCCGGACCCAACCCGCCTCCCGCCAGCCGGCAGAGTCGAAGAAGGTATGCGCGCTGACGTCGTTCTCCGGTATCCAGGTGATCAGTTGAGCCACCCCGTCGGCTCGGGCCATGTCGACGGTGGCTGCCAGCAGCCGGCTCCCATGGCCGCGCCGGCCCCAGCGGGGTTCGACCAGCAGGGTCGCGATCTCACCGGTCGGCCGGATGTCGGACTGCCCGGCCGCCATTGCGTCCGAACCGTTCTCGCGGCTCGGGTCACTGTTCTCGGCGGGGCCGAAAGCGACCATCCCGACGATGGTCTCCTGCTCGCGCGCAACCAACACATGATGTCCGGGGGTCGGTGGTGCCTCGATGGTGGCCGCCCATCGGGAGACCACCTCGTCGGAGACCAGGCGATCCAGGACCGATGAGGGGATCACCGAGGTTCCGGCTCGAGCCCAACTCGTCCGCTGGATGCGGGCGACCTCACCGGCCTCGTGTCGGCGCGCCGGGCGGACGTTCACATCGGCCATCCGTTCAGCCTAAGCGGAGCGGCCCACGTCCTGCGGAGCGGTCAGACCGTCGTCGTAGGCTGCGGCGGCCATGGAACGGGTCACCGCTGGGGGAGCACGCCGGATCGCACTGGCCGCGCAGGGTTTCGCCGACCGCCGGCCCACGGGCCGGGTCGACATCCGATCGGTCCGTCGGGTCATGGACCGTGTCTCGGTCCTGCAGATCGACTCTGTCAACGTGCTTTCCCGCTCGCACTACCTGCCCGTGTTCAGCCGAATCGGACCCTACGACCGGCACGTCCTCGACACCATGTTCGCCGAACGCCGAGAACTGTTCGAGTTCTGGGCCCACGAGGCGTCCTATGTGGACACTCGGCTGTTTCCGGCGATGCGCTGGCGGATGCAAGATGCCCACAATCAGGCATGGGGCAGCATGGTTGCGCTGCAGAAGGAACGTCCGGGCTTCATTGACGCAGTCCTGCAGCAAGTCCGAGACCAGGGTCCACTAACGGCAGCCGTGCTCCGCCCGGATGGCCCCAGGCAGCCAGGCACGATGTGGAACTGGCACGAGGGGAAGGTCGCACTCGAGTGGCTCTTCTTCACCGGGGCCATCAGCGCGGTGCGCAGAACGCAGGCATTCGAACGGGTCTACGACCTCACCGAGCGGGTGATCCCGCCGACGATCCGTGGCGCTGCGGCGATGACCAAGAACGAGGCCATCCGGCTACTGATCCGAACCGCTGCCCGCGCGCACGGAATCGCCACCGAACGCGACCTGCGCGACTACTTCCGGCTACGCCCGCTGCCCAGCAAGCTGGCCGTCAGCGAACTCGTCGAGGCCGCAGAGTTGATCGAGGTGGCCGTGGATGGATGGACCGAGCCGGCCTATCTCGATCCCGGTACCGCGACACCTCGGCGAATGTCGGCCCGGGGGCTGCTCTCGCCGTTCGACTCGCTGATCTGGACCCGCCCACGGACCGAACGGATCTTCGGTTTCAACTATCGGCTCGAGATCTACACACCGGCGGCGGCGCGCCGGTACGGCTACTACGTGCTGCCATTCCTGCTCGGCGACCGGTTGGTGGCAAGGGTGGATCTCAAGGCCGACCGTAAGGCCGGTGTGCTGCGTGTCCTGTCCGCTCATGGCGAGCCGCGGATCGAGGTCGGGCTGGTCAGCCAACAACTCGTGGCCGAGTTGCTCACCATGGCCGGGTGGATGGGCTTGGCGGGACTGGAGATAGCGGAGCGCGGCGATCTGGCCGCAGAGCTGCGGCGCGCGCTCTAGCGGCCGCGGCGGAGCAGGATGTCACCGCTCATCGTGGAAGCGGAGATCCGCAGGTCCGGACCGCTGTCGGAGGCATCCTCTGAACCGTCGTCAGCCACGGAGTCGTCGGGTCCCAGGTCGGAAGCGACGTCCCCGGAAAGGGTGTGCACGTCCAGCCACAGCAGCAGCCCTGCGGCCACGCCGATGATCACGTCGCCGGACATCGTCTTGGCCTGTATCGATCCGGCCGAGGCGGTACCCACGATGACGTCACCGGAGGCCGATCGCGCGGCCAAGTCGCCGGCGATCCGGCCGATGATGAGGTCCCCCGAGGCGGTCTGCACAGAGGCTTCGGTGTCGCTTACGTCCATCCGCACGTCGCCTGAGGCGGTACGAACCTGCACCGGTCCCTCACCTCGGCCGACGTGTATGTCGCCACTGGCCGTCGTGACCTCCAGGCGACCCCGCACGTGCGAGAGGGAGACATCGGCACTGGCCGTGGCAACCGTCGCGCTGTCCAACCCGCCACGGATCTGCACATCCGCGGTCGCGGATTCGACGTCGACGCTCGATCCGGTGGGCACCGTCACAATGATTTCCAGCGCAGGCTGACGGAGCATCTTGCGGTCCGGAACATGAATCCGCAGCCGACCGGCGTCCTCGCTGAGCTGCACGTGGGTGCGCTCGGCGAGTTCGGCTCCCTTGGCGTCGTTGGGAACGATCTCGACGGTCGTTTCACTGACGTCGGCAGCGGTGATCTCGATGGTGCCGGCCTGGTTGCGGACCGACAGGTCGAGCGGGTGGGGGGTGGGAAAGCGGCAGACCCTCGCGTTGACGGGGTCGGCAGATCCGGGCATTGCGGTCATCGGGAACTCCAGGGATGTCGGCACAAGGGAAATGGGCTAGGAGCGGTGGTACCCGGAGAGCCGGCGTCCCGGTGGTGGCGGTGGGCCGGGCGGGCCGTGGGGTGGGGGCACCCGGGACAGGGCGCCGGCGATGGTCCGAGTGAGCCACGCGTTGAGGGACAGGGCCGACTCGGTGGCCCGGCTCTCGGCGGCTGACTTGACTGCCTCCGGCATCCGCAGACTGACCCGTGCAGCGCCGGCGTCGCCATCGGCCTCGATGTTCACGAAGGTCTCGTCGGCGGAAGCAGCCGTAGCCGTTTCAGCGGTCACGACAACTTCGGGTTCTCCACCGCGCATCCGGATCTCCACGCTGCCTGCTCCCCAGGCGGCAGTCACTTCGGCGGCAAAGGCGCTCAGCGCGTTGGTCAGTGCCAGCCGGGCACCGGGTTCCAGTGCGTCGGCGAGCAGTCGGGCTGTCTCGCGGGCTTGTTCGTCGCCCATGGCGGCGGCGGTGAGCAGGTGCGAGCGCATTGTCTCGACGTACGGCGTGAGATCCATGCTGGTCACTATGACGTCACACGTGATGTCAGCGCGAACGTGGGTCACTCGGAGTCGGGTTGTAGAGGCGGTGTCGGCGCCATGGAGCGAGTAGCCGGTCGGTCTGCCGGTGCCCAGTGCGGCTCCGCGCGGGCCCGGCCTCGAAGTGGTGGCGCAGGTACTCGGTGTACGGTGATGTCGTCATGACATCACTATGACGTCATTTGTGGCGGCTTGTCAAGTGCCAATCTGGCGCCGAGCACGGGGCTTGGGATGGCTGGCCGCTGCCCAGCGCCTCGCTCGGATACCCTCGGCGGGTGCCGAACCTCGCCCCGTTGCGCGTCCAGGTCATCGCTCAAACCCAGTTCACGGCTCCGGCAGATGTCCCGTGGGACACCGACGCCGATGGGGGACAGGCCTTGGCCGAATTCGCCGGCCGGGCTTGCTATCAGTCCTGGACCAAGCCGAATCCGGGCACGGCGACCAACGCCGGTTATCTCACCCACATCCTCGAGGTCGGCCATCTGTCGGTCCTCGAACACGGGTCGGTCACCGTCTATCTCACCGGGATATCGCGTTCGCTGACCCACGAACTGATCCGGCACCGGCACTTCTCCTACAGCCAGCTCTCGCAGCGCTACGTGCCCGAGCGTGACGCAGCGTTTGTGGAGCCGGAGGTGATCGGGTCCGATCCTGAGCTGCACGAGAAGTTCATGGCCGCCAGTGACGCCGCGCTGGTCGCCTACACCGAACTTCTCGAGGGCTTGGAGAAGAAGTTCGCCGACGTCCAGAACGCCACGTTACGGCGCAAGCAGTCTCGACAGGCCGCCCGAGCCGTACTGCCGAACGCCACCGAAACTCGGATCGTGGTAACCGGCAATTACCGGGCCTGGCGGCATTTCATCGCCATGCGGGCCAGCGAGCACGCCGATGTGGAGATCCGGGAACTCGCCATCGCCTGCCTGCGTGAACTGCTGGCTGTGGCCGGCAACGTGTTCGCTGATTTCCGGATCAGCGAGTTGCCCGATGGCACCGAGGTCGCGGCCAGCCCGTACGTGAGCGAGGGATAACTCGCGACGCGACGGGGTAATCTGAGCCGCATGACCGCTGAACCGGATCGGCCCTTCGGGCGAGTCCTCACCGCAATGGTCACGCCCTTCGCCGAGGACGCGAGCCTCGATCTCGACGGCGCCGTCCGGCTGGCCACCCATCTCGTCGACCACGACCGGCACGACGGCTTGGTCCTCAGTGGCACAACTGGGGAGTCGCCGACGACCTCCGATGCGGAAAAGGAAGCGCTGCTTCGGGCCGTCATCGATGCGGTCGGCGATCGGGCGATCATCGTCGCCGGCGTGGGAACAAACGACACCTCGCACACGATCCACTTGGCCGAACAGGCGGCCAAGGCCGGCGCACATGGCCTGCTCGTCGTCACGCCGTACTACAACAAGCCGCCGCAGCCTGCCCTGCTAGCGCACTTCATCGCTGTGGCCGACTCGACAGACCTTCCGGTGATGCTGTACGACATTCCAGGCCGCACCGGCACCGCGATCGACACCGAAACTTTGATCCGCGCAGGCGACCATGACCGGATCGTGGCCGTCAAAGATGCCAAGGGTGACCTCTTCGGCGGGTCGGAGGTCATGGCGCGCGGTGGGCTTGCCTACTACTCCGGGGACGATCCACTCAACCTAGCCTGGCTGGCGCACGGAGCCAGCGGGGTGATCAGCGTGGTCGGGCACGGGTTCGGTACCTCCTACGCTCAGATGATCGACGCTGTCGAGGCTGGGAACATGATGCGCGCCAGGGAGATTCACTCCCAACTCATTCCCGCTGTCAAGACGATCATGTCTCGCGAGAGCCAAGGTGCGATCCGGGCCAAGGCAGTCGCGCAACTACTCGGCCTGATCGACTCCCGCCGGGTTCGCGGGCCGTTGCTCGACGCGACCGATGACGACGTCGCCCTTGTCCGCGACGTTCTGGTCACCGCCGGCGCCCTGCACTGACCGACCACCGCGGGGCGCACCTCCGGCGCGCAGCGCCCAGATCCCGAGAACCAGCAGGCACGCCAGCACAGCGACGTAGCCGATCGCGGGCAGCGAGGACCAGTCGAGTTCGCCGCCGTACCGGATCAGCGCCACGCCCTCCAGCACACTGAAAACCGCGGCCGTCGCCCCCAGCGGACGGATTCGAGCAACGTCGTTCTCGATCAGGCTGTGGCCCGCAGCGACAGCGAGGCTGATCAGCCACGCGCCCACTGCACGAGAGGTCAATGGAGTGAGTTGCCACGGCCACCAGGTCGCCGTCGCCTCCGGGGCGAGAAACAGCCCGAGCCCGACGATGCCGAAGATCAGCACCAGCGCGAGCAGCGCCAGTCTGACCCAACTCGGCAGCCGCTGGGTGCGCGGTGGATCCTTGCCGGGCCCGCGACGTTGACGCACCGTGATGACGACCATGAGGACCGGCACGGCGAGATAGATCGCCATCCAAGCCCAGGTCACCGCCTGGGTGGCGACCGAATGTTGCGCACCGAAGTGGAAGAGGTCGAGGTGCAGCAGGGTCGCGAACAGGGTCAGCGTGGTGAAGACGAATACCGTGGGGACCGCGATCCGGCCGTTCACCCACGTGCGGGCCTGCGCGCCAGCCACTTCCAGGGCTACTGCAGACCAGTACGCGGCCCCCAGAAAGACCGCGGTCATCGGTGAAGCGATGGTCCAGGAGAAGTACTCCTCGGTACGGGTCGGGAACACGAACAGCTGAACGCCGGCGAGGAACACCAGGACGGCGGCGACCGCGAGCAGCCGCCGCATCGAGGGCAGCAGGGTCTGAGTGTGGGCTGGTGAGGTCATCGCGGTCAGGTCGGGGCCGGTGCAGTCTGAAGGGCGAGGTAGCGGTGCAGGAGCTGTACGGCAATGGCCCCGTCCCCGACGGCTGTGGCGACCCGCTTCACCGAGCCGCTGCGCACATCGCCGACAGCGAAGACTCCTGGCATCGATGTCTCGACGAGATAGGGGGCACGTCCGTGGCCGGGCTTGGCTATGTCGGGTCCGCAGACTATGAAACCGCCCTTGTCACGCTGCAGGACGCCGTCCACCCAGTCGGTGTGCGGCACGGATCCGATCAGGACGAACAGACCCGATGCCGGCTCGGGGGTTTCGCTTCCGTCGTCGAGATCCTGGATGACGATTCCACTCAGGCAGCCGTCGACGTCCTGACCGCCGGTCACCTGCGAGCGGTAGCGGATCGCGATGTTGGCGGTGCTCTCGAGTTGCTCGATGAGGTACTCGGACATGCTCGCCGCGAGGCTCGCCGACCGCACGAGAATTGTGACCTGAGCGGCGTATCGGGCCAGATAGATCGCGGCCTGACCGGCGGAGTTGCCACCACCGATGACGAAGACGTTGCGGCCGGTCATGGCGGTGGCCTCCGAGACAGCCGCGCCGTAGAAGACGCCGCTCCCGACCAACTCGTCCAGGACCGGGACGCCGAGCAGTCGGTAGTCGACCCCGGTGGCGATGATGACGGCGCGCCCGACCGCTGACCCGCCGTCGGAGAGCGCTACGACACGTAGGTCGTCCTCGGCCCGCAAGCCGACGGCGCTGCGCATGAACAGGAAGTCCGACCCGAACGCCCAGGCCTGCTGAAAGGAACGAAAGGCCAGTTGCGCGCCGCTGATTCCGCGGGAGAAACCGGGGTAGTTCCGGATCAGGGAACTGGTCCCGGCCTGACCACCCACCGCCTCCTGTTCCACGATCAGGGTGTTGAGCCCCTCGGAAGCGGCATAGACAGCAGCGGCCAGGCCCGAGGGGCCGGCGCCGATGATCACTACGTCAAACGTCGTGTCCGTACTCAGCGTGCGGGTCAGCCCGAACGCATCGGCGATCTCGATGTCGGTCGGCCCGGCCAGGACGGTCGGGGGCGAGGTGAACCGCAGGACGAGTACGGGTAGCTCGGGATCGGTCAATCCGAGGTCGGCCAGAGCGCTTTGCCCAGCCTCGGTCTCAGCCGCGTAGAAGCCGACCGGAATGTGGTTGCGGTTGAACAGGTCGCAGCAGGTGACTTCGTGCATCCCGCTCGGCGGCGATCAGGCGGACCGCCTCGAACCCGACTCCCTGAGCCATGTTCCAGTCGACGAGGGCGTCGGTGATGGTGGCGTGGAACTCCTCGTCCCGTGGGTGTTCGGGGCGGACCAGGGTCAGCTCGGCCTTGCCCTCCGCGATGGCCCGGAACACCGCGGCCGAACTGGCGAAGTCACCCCAGGTGACGGCTATCCCACGTTTGGCCGCCGGCACGATGGCCCGTGCTCGGCCCAGGAAGTCGATGCCGTCACGATCGACGGGGTTGTAGCAACCGATGATGAAAGCGATCGGTTGCTCCTGTCGCGCCAGGTCGACCAGCAGTCGTTCGGCAGCCTCGTAGTTCCCGCGTACGACGACGGTGTACTCCGAGCCGTACCGCACCCGTAGTTCACGCTCGAGGATGCCGCGGGACTCAGGGTCGGTTGTCGCGATGACCAGCACGGGACTCTGTGGTTCGGTCACAGCGGGCCTTTCTTCTCCGGACCCCGCTTCTTACGTACTGAGAAGGCTACGGCCGGGCGATGCCCGACGAAAGCCGTTTTAGCGCCCCCGCCGGGCGCCGTTTTTCCCGCGGACCCGGTGGCCGGAAGCGCCGAGTAACCTCATCAACCGATGAGCACACTTGCCGAACCACCGCGCCGCGACCTGGCCGCCCCTCCGCCGCTTCCCGCCGGTGGACTCAGGGTCTTCCCGCTGGGAGGCCTCGGCGCCATCGGGCGCAATATGACCGTCCTCGAGTTCGACGGGAAGCTGCTCGTCATCGATTGCGGCGTGCTGTTCCCGGAAAGCGATCAGCCGGGGATCGACCTGATCCTGCCCGACTTCGCCAGCATCGAGCACCGTCTCGACGACATCGCCGCCGTCGTACTGACGCATGGGCACGAGGACCACATCGGGGCGATCCCGTATCTGCTCCGACTCCGCGAGGACGTTCCGCTGGTCGGATCGCGGCTGACCCTCGCGCTGATCGAGGCGAAGCTGCGTGAGCACCGGATCAAACCGGTTACCGAGTTGGTCGCCGAGGAGGAGATCCGCAGTTACGGGCCCTTCGAGTGCGAGTTCATCGCGGTCAACCACTCGATCCCGGATGCCTTGGCGGTGGCGATCCGGACGCCGGCCGGGCTGGTCGTGCACACCGGTGACTTCAAGATGGACCAGCTGCCCCTGGACGGGAGGCTGACCGATCTCGGCACCTTCGCCCGCCTCGCCGAGCAGGGCATCGATTTGCTGCTCTCAGACTCGACGAACGCCGAGATCCCCGGCTTCGTCACCTCTGAGCGCGACATCGGCCCGGTCCTCGAGGACGTGATCGGCAGGGCGGGTCAACGGGTCATCGTCGCCTGCTTCGCCTCACACGTGCATCGGGTCCAGCAGGTTCTCGATGCCGCGGCCAAGCACGGTCGCAAGGTCACCTTCGTCGGCCGCTCGATGGTCCGCAACATGGGTGTGGCCCGTGACCTTGGGTTGCTGCACATCCCGCGCGACCTCATGGTGGACATGGAACAGGCCGCAGCCTTGGCCCCCGAGCGGGTCGTCTTCGTCAGCACCGGGTCACAGGGCGAACCGATGTCTGCACTGTCGCGGATGGCCGGGGGCAGCCATCACCAGGTGAACGTGGTCGCCGGCGACACCGTGATCCTGGCCTCCAGCATGATCCCGGGGAACGAGACCGGGATCTTCAAGATCATCAATGCTCTTTCCCGGGTCGGCGTGGTCGTGGTCTACAAGGACGTGGCCAAGGTGCATGTCTCCGGCCACGCCCCGGCCGGGGAGCTCACCCTGCTGCTCAACATTGCCCGTCCGCGACACCTCATGCCGGTGCACGGTGAGTGGCGACACCTGCGCGCGCACGGCAAGATCGCCGAGAACACCGGTATCCCGGCGGAACGGATCCTGCTCATCGAGGACGGCGTGGTGGTGGACCTGGTCAACGGGTTGGCCACAGTCGTGGGCCGGGTGCCCTGCGGCCATGTGTACGTCGATGGCAACGCCGTGGGCGACGTCGGCGACGAGTCGCTGCAGCATCGCCGGATCCTTGGGGAGGAGGGGTTCGTCGCGGTCACCATCGTCGTGGAGTTCTCCACCGGCACCATCGTGCGCCCGATCCACATCTCAGCCCGTGGCTTCTCCGACGCCGAGGCGCCCTTCGCGGCGGTCGTGCCGCTGCTCGAGACCGACCTGAAGTCGGCCCTGGCGACGGGGGACAGCGACAGCCACCGGCTCTCCCAGGTGATCCGACGTACGGTCGGCAAGTGGGTGTCCGACACCTACCGGCGCCGACCGATGATCATCCCGACGGTACTCGAGGTCTGAGCGTGCAGATCGACGTCACCGACAACACCGAGGCGCATCGATTCGAGGCATCCGCGAACGGGAGACCCGCCGGCTTCATCGTGTACTCGATCAGGAACGGCCAGATCTCGTTGATCCACACCGAGATCGACAATGAGTTCGAGGGCAAGGGTGTTGCCTCGACCCTGGTGAAGCGCGCCCTGGGAATGGTGCGGGACTCGGGCCTGCCCATGTTGCCGGCCTGCCCGTTCGTGCAGGCCTACCTACAGCGCCATCCTGAGTACGTGGACCTCGTACCGGAGCTGGAACGGGCACGGTTCGCGCTACGCCACACGGCTCACTCCACCCAGCCCAGCCAGCCCGCCTAGCCCCGGATGCGCTCGAGCACCACGACCGGGATGTGTCGTTCGGTCGCGCCCCGGTAGGTGTGGTAGAGCGGGAAGATCGCGGCCATCAGGTCCCACAATCGCACCTCTTCGGCGCCGTCGGCCGTGCGAGCCCGGCAACGAAAGACATCCCCGCCGACCTGCACCTCGAGTTCGGGGTCGGCGAGCAGGTTGAAATACCAGCCCGGATGGACTGGGTTGCCTCCATCAGAGCCGATGACGATGTATCGGTCATCGTCCACGCCGCAGAACAATGCGGTTCTGCGTAGTTGTCCGGTCTTGCAACCACGCGTGGTGATGAGCAGGGCATCCCGGCCGTTGTAGCGGTGCCCATTGGCTGCGTCGGTGGCGACGTAGTTCCGGATGTGCCTGTTGATCCAGCCGGTGGGGTTGTCGTGGATGTCCTCGGCCATCACTCCGGCTTTCCGCCAGCCGCCCGACTCCCGGTCGTGTACGCGTACGAGCGGGTGACCATCTCCTGCAGGACGTCGGGGTCGATGTCGGACATCTGCGTGATGTAGAGGCAGGCCTTGCCTGTCGAGTGCTTCCCGAGGCGATCGAGGAGGTTCCCGTACTTCTCGACGCCGTCCATCAGATACAGCGTGAGACTGGCTTTTCGCGGCGAGAACCCGACAACGAAGGTGTCGCCCTCGCGACCGCTGTCGTAGCTGTAGTGGTAGTCGCCGAACCCGACGATGCTCGCGCCCCACATCTTGGGGCTCGCCCCGGTCGCCTGGCTGATCAGGTCGTGAGCAGCCTTGGCATCGGCTTGCCGCTGCGGGTCCTCGATCCCGTCCAGGAACGCGGGGACGTCTCCCTCATGGGGCGTGGTCTTCACGTCGGCCATGGGCGGCACGGTAGCGACATGTCCGGACAGTCCAGGAGCCAACAGTAATTCGGTGGGCCCTGACGGGCCGTGCTGGCTATCGTCACCGGTCATGAGCGAGCATCGTTTCTACGGCGAACTCGCCGACTGGTGGCCGTTGATCTCGCCGCCGGAGGAGTACGCCGAGGAGGCCGCTCAAGCGGCCACAGTGCTCAACTCGGCATCGATATCCGTACGCGAGGTGCTGGAACTGGGCAGCGGTGGTGGGCACAACGCCGTCCATCTCAAGGCGCATTTTGCTATGACACTCGTCGACCTCTCCGAGCAGATGCTGGAGGTCTCGCGAGTGCTCAATCCCGAGTGCGAGCACCGTCAGGGAGACATGCGGACCCTGCGACTGGACCGCAGCTACGACGCTGTGTTCGTCCACGATGCCGTGGATTACATGACCAGTGAAGAGGACCTGGGACAAGCGATCGGGACCGCCTACCTGCACTGCCGACCCGGCGGTGTTGCGCTGTTCGTGCCGGACGACACCGCTGAGACCTTCAAGGCGAGCAGCGATTCCGGGGGCACGGACGCTGCAGACGGGCGCGGTGTGCGATTTCTCGACTGGACGTGGGATCCGGATCCGGGCGACGACCTGGTCCTGACCGAGTACGCATTCCTGCTCCGTGACGCGAAAGGCGCTGTGCGAGTCGTGCACGAGACGCACCGCACGGGGGTGTTCGGGCGCGACGTGTGGCTTGGGTTGCTCGCCGAGGCCGGCTTCGACGCGCAGGTCGTCCTGGAGCAGACCACCGAGGAGCGCAGCCCGCGTGAGATGTTCGTCGGCCACCGACCCGACCCGAACAGCCTCCAGAGATAGGGCGTACGGCAACTACGCGACCGTGGCCCCGGGCTGCACACCCTCGACCGAAAGCAGATGCACCGTCCCAGACGGTTCGAGACCGCCAAGGACCAGGAACTCGGAGCGGAACCCGGCGATGCGCTTGGGGCCCAGATTGATCGCCCCCACCACGAGACGACCGATCAACTCCTCCTCGGTGTAGTTCGTGACCTGCGCCGAGGTCCGGAGAAGGCCGACGTCCGGTCCGAAGTCGACCGTGAGCTTCCAGGCGGGCGCCCGTGCCTCGGCGAAGTCCTCGACGCCCACGACCCGGCCCACGCGCAGGTCCACGTCGAAGAACGCCCCGCCGATGTCGGGCTTGCGCTGCTTGGGAGTACTCATCGGCCCGACCGTAACGCCGTGGGCCGAAACCGCCGACACAGGCGCAGCACCAGGAAACCGGTCACAAACGACACGAAATCAGCGCCCGCGGATGTCGTTCGTGACCGGTTACCAATCGGGGCCCGACGGATGGTCATTTCGCCAGACACGACTGTCCCGCCTGTCACACAGACCTCATCTGTCGCGCTAGCGTGCAGCCATGCCCACGCGCTCCCCCGCGACGGCCCGGTCTCGCGCGGGCACAGAGCAGCCCCATTCAAGTCGGTCCTCATCCGGCCGGGGCGGGACGGGACAGCGAAGTACTGCAAGTACCGCCGCGGGGTCGGGCACGAGGAACACCGCGGCCCGCATCCCCGGCGTACGCCAGGCCCAAGCCCGCAAAGCCCCAGCCCGCAAGCGGCCTGCTGGCCGGTCTCCGCGCGGGAATTCCGCGCGGAACCGCCAGTCAGGATCGCTGGGGAGCTCGCTGGCGAAGGGAGCGACCGCAGCCTGGTCGCTGATGGCTCGCGCCGTTGGCGGCGCGGTACGGGCAGTCGGGCGCCATCCCGAGGACGAGAGCGTCCTGGACCCGGCCCACCGCCGGGACGGCGTCGGTCTGGCCGTCGTCGGCCTGGCCGTCATCCTCGGCGTCGGCGTCTGGACCGATGACACCGGCCCGATCGGGGCAGGGCTGGCTGGTTTCGGCCGCGCCAGCATCGGCGTGGTCATTCTCGTCGTCCCGGTGTTCCTGCTTCTGATCGCCGTCCGTCTCCTGCGTCATGCCCCTCGTCCGGACAGTCGGGGCCGGCTCTCGATCGGCTGGGCATGCATCGGGTTCGGGCTGTTGGGGATCACGCACGTCGTCACCGGTCAACCGGCAACTCCAGGCACTCGGGCCGACGGGGCAGGCGCCATCGGAGCCGTCGCCGCTGGCCCATTCGTCAGCGGACTGGGAGCCGTCGTCGGGACCACCCTGCTCGTCCTGCTCGGCTTCTTCGGGCTCCTTGTGGTCACGTCCACGCCGGTCCACCAGATCACCGCGCGTACCCAGCAGCTGTGGGCAAAGCTGCTCGGCCGCCCGGGGGCCGGTCCGGAGGAGGACGGTGCGGATTCGCCCGAGCATGCGGCGAGTGAGGATGCCGATGCGGTCAAGGCGTCCCTGGCCAAGATTCGACTACGTCGGCCCTCCCGCAAGCGGCAGGCAGTCCAGTCAGAACCCGACGACCCGGCCGCAGTGCACGCCGACGGCCCAGACATCCAGGACACCGAGGCCGTCCCTGAGCTCCCGACGATCACAAAACCCGAACAACTGGCGATCAACCCGCTGGATGGCGACTACCGGTTGCCGCCGGCGAACATGCTCAGGCCGGGCACCCCGCACAAGCCGCGAAGTACGGCGAACGACGCGACCATCACGGCGATCACCAGTGTCCTGGACCAGTTCACGGTCGACGCCGCGGTCACCGGCTTCATGCGCGGCCCCACCGTCACCCGGTACGAGGTCGAACTCGGGCCCGCGGTCAAGGTCGAGCGGATCACTAACCTCGCGCGCAACATCGCCTACGCCGTGGCCAACGACAACATCCGGATCCTGGCCCCGATCCCGGGCAAGTCCGCGGTCGGCATCGAGGTGCCCAACGTCGACCGCGAGATCGTCAGCCTCGGCGACGTGCTGCGCTCGGCTGCGGCTGTCCACGATCACCATCCGCTGCTGGTCGGCCTGGGCAAGGACATCGAGGGCGGCTACGTCTGCGCGAACCTCGCGAAGATGCCACACCTGCTCGTGGCCGGTGCGACCGGTGCGGGCAAATCCAGTTTCATCAACGCGCTGCTGACCTCGCTTCTGCTGCGCGCGACCCCTGCCCAGATGCGGATGATCCTGATCGACCCCAAGATGGTCGAACTCACTCCGTACGACGGCGTGCCGCACCTGATCACACCGATCATCACCGACCCCAAGAAGGCCGCGATCTCACTGGTCTGGTTGGTCGAGGAGATGGAACAGCGCTATCTCGACATGCGCGCATCGGGGGTCCGGCACATCGACGAGTTCAACCGCAGGGTGGTGAGCGGCAAGATCACCGCACCGCCGGGTAGTGAGCGCGTCTACACGCCCTACCCGTACATCCTGTGCGTCATCGACGAACTCGCTGACCTGATGATGGTGGCTCCGCGCGATGTCGAGGACTGCATAGTGCGGATCACCCAGAAGGCGCGGGCAGCGGGTATCCACCTGGTCCTGGCCACCCAGCGCCCGAGCGTGGACGTGGTCACCGGCCTGATCAAGGCGAATGTGCCCAGCAGGTTGGCCTTCTCCACCTCGAGCCTGACCGACTCCCGGGTCATCCTCGACCAGCCCGGAGCGGAGAAGCTGATCGGCATGGGCGATGCGCTCTTCCTGCCGGTCGGAGCCGGGAAACCGGTACGCGTACAGGGCGCCTTCGTCGGGGACGCCGAGATCGAGGCGATCGTCGCTCACTGCAAGAAGCAGGGTCAGCCTGATTATCGCGAGGACGTCGTCACTGTCAGCGCCGCCAGCAAGAAGGAGATCGACGAGGACATCGGCGGCGACCTCGACCTGCTCTGCCAGGCGATCGAACTCGTGGTCACCACGCAGTTCGGTTCCACCTCGATGCTGCAACGCAAGCTGCGAGTCGGCTTCGCCAAGGCCGGCCGACTGATGGACCTGATGGAGAGCCGAGGGATCGTCGGGCCGTCAGAGGGTTCCAAGGCACGCGACGTCTTGGTCAAGCCGGACGAACTCGACGCAATCCTGGACGTATTGCGTGCCTGACGAAAGGGACCCGAGCCAGGCCACGCCCGGTTGAGGCGCTGGCTCGCGGGTAGTCTCTCGTCGTGACTCCCCAAGCTGGCCCGACGTCTGGCCGCGGGCGGGAGATCGCTCTGCTCACCCTCGGTTGTGCCCGGAACGAGGTGGATTCCGAGGAGCTCGCCGGCCGGTTGCAGGCCGATGGTTACCAGATCTCACAGGACGCCGAGAGCGCTGACGCGGTTCTGGTCAACACGTGTGGATTCGTCGATGCAGCCAAGCGTGAGTCGGTCGAGACCCTGCTCGCCGCCAGCGACGGCCATGCCAAGGTGATCGCGGTGGGTTGCCTGGCCCAGCGGTACGGCTCGGAACTGGCAAAGGAGTTGCCCGAGGCCACAGTCCTGTCCTTCGACGATTACGCGAACATCGGGGACCGCGTCGACGATGTCCTGGACGGTCGCGAGCTGACTGCGCACCGGCCGTCGGATCGTCGCCACATCCTGCCGATTGCGCCGGTCGACCGACTCCCGGACGTGCCCCCGCCCGGCCACGACTGGTTGCGCCGACGACGGCTGACCAGCGGCCCGTCGGCATCGGTCAAGTTGGCGAGTGGGTGTGACCGTCGATGCAGCTTCTGCGCGATTCCGACTTTCCGCGGACGGTTCGTGTCCCGCACGCCGCCCGAGATCGTCGCCGAGGCGAGCTGGTTGGCCGGGACCGGTGTCCGCGAGATCATCCTGGTCAGTGAGAACTCCACTTCGTACGGCAAGGACTTCGGTGATCTGCAGGCGCTGGAGAAGCTGCTTCCCGACCTGGCCGGCGTGGACGGGATCGACCGGATCCGGGTCAACTACCTGCAACCGGCCGAGGTCCGCCCGGGACTGATCGAGGTCCTCGGCCGTACACCGTCGGTGGCTCCGTACTTCGACCTGTCATTCCAGCACTGCGCTGCGGGTGTGTTGCGCAGGATGCGTCGCTTCGGATCCTCGGAGCGCTTCCTGGACCTGCTCGCCTCGATCCGGGCGATCGATCCGAGCGCCGGCGTCCGGACCAACGTCATCGTCGGATTTCCGGGGGAGACCGAGGCCGATTTCGACGAGCTCGAGCGATTCCTCGACGAGGCCAGGATGGACGCAGTCGGCGTCTTCGGATACTCAGACGAGGACGGCACCGAGGCCGAGACCTTCGCCGACAAGGTGCCCGAGGACGTGATCGAGGAGCGGGTTCGCCGGCTGTCCACCCGAGTCGACGAGTTGACCTCCCAGTGCGCTGAGTACCGGATCGGATCGCGGGTTGAGGTGCTGGTCCACGCCGTGGGCTACGAGGATCCCGAGGACGCAGCGGAAATGGACGAGCGCTCCGCTTGGGGTACGGCGGCTCATCAAGCCCCTGATGTCGACGGCCAGACCCTGCTCGCCGCACCGGAAGGTCCTACCGGCTATGCCATCGGTGACCTGGTCATCGCCGAGGTCGTCGGAAGCACTGGGATCGACCTGGCTGCCCGGTCTGTGTCCGTCAGTTCTGTGTCCGTCAGTTCTGTGTCCGGGACTGCCTAATGAGCAGCGTCGTTCCGGACCCGGCGGCGGCAGCTGCCGATCCGGTTCGGATCCTCAACATCGCCAACGGACTGACGGTTCTGCGCCTGGCCCTGGTCCCGGTGTTCGTGGTGCTGCTGATGACTGGCGATGGCGAGGACCAGAAGATGCGGCTGTTCGCGACGCTGGTCTTCGCGGCCGCTGTCATCACCGACCGCTTCGATGGGGCGATCGCCCGTCAGCGCAATCTGATCACCGAGTTCGGCAAGGTCGCCGATCCCATCGCCGACAAGGCGCTGATCGGTACCGCCCTGGTTGCTTTGTCCCTCCTCGATCTGTTGCCGTGGTGGGTGACCGTGGTGATTCTGTTCCGCGAGGTTGCCGTCACCGTGCTCCGGTTCTGGGTGATCAGGCACGGAGTCATCGCAGCCAGCCGCGGCGGCAAGATCAAGACTGTCGTTCAGGCCGCCGCGATCGGGCTGTACATCCTCCCGCTGTCCGGCGTCTTCGGCACTGTGCGCTGGTGGGTCATGGCCGCTGCCGTGATCCTCACCGTCGTCACGGGGATCGACTACGTCGTACGGGCGCTGCGCCTGCGCCGGACCAGCGCGCGGGCCATGCAGCGAGCCGCGCAGGCCCGCGCGGAGCGATCCCACGAGCCAACGTGACCCCTACCGAGGAGATCGATCCGGCCTCGGTCCACCGGCTGTTGCTCGAACGGGGTCTGACGGTGGCCGTCGCCGAGTCACTGACCGGAGGGCTGCTCTGCGCCGCGCTGACCCGGTCCCCGGGTGCGAGCAAGACCTTCCGCGGCGGGTTGGTTGTCTATACGACCGATCTCAAGGCCGCCCTGGCCGACGTACCGCGTCCGCTGCTGGATGCGCAGGGTCCGGTGAGCGCCGATGTCGCCGCGGCCCTGGCCGGGGGCGCCCGTCAGCGGCTGGGAGCCGATCTCGGGGTCGGGATCACCGGGGTCGCCGGACCGGACCCGGTCGGAGAGCACCCGGCCGGGACGGTCTTCGTGGCGGTGGCCGGGGACGGCGTCGGTGAGGTCTCTCGGTTGGATCTGACCGGATCCCGGACCCAGATCCGGGAGGCGGCCGTCCAGGCGGGGCTGAGGCAACTGACGGCCGTCCTGCCGGCCTGGACCGGAATACCGGAGTCGTCCTCGGGCGTTACGCCCTGAGCAAACGTGTGCGTTCCTCGGCGCGGGCCTCCTGTGAGAGGCGGTAGTGTCGAGCGCACTCTCAGATCTAGAACGGCCAGGCAAAGCCGGCCCGTGACTGGGTTAAGGCTGGGGTGAGGCAAGGAAGGGGTGGCCAGCGGTGACGTTGATGAGGACGGCCCTTGGGCGTCGGTTGCGCTCGCACCGTGAAGGCCAGCGACGTACCTTGCGCGATGTGTCCGGCAGCGCACGCGTCAGCCTCGGATACCTCTCCGAGATCGAGCGCGGTCAGAAGGAGGCCTCGTCGGAGCTGCTCTCCTCGATCTGTGACGCCCTCGACCTCGAACTCGCCGATCTGCTGTCCGAGACCAGTGCTGACCTGCGTTCCCCGATGGGCGCAACCGACCTGCTCGCGGCTGAGTTGCTGCCCGACGCCCCCGTGCTGAAGGCCGTCGACTCCCTCATCGCTGCCTGAGCCCTGAGGGTCGGCACTCGATCTGTCGATTTGCGTAACTTCCTCGGGTCGCCTGTTCTGAAATTCGCCTTCCTCGGTTGTGGGGACACTCCCCGCCTGCAAGGTGCCTGTGAACGCGCAGTTACCGATCCATGACGCGCAGGAGGCACCCGCATGACTCGGCCGAGCCGGCTTAGCTTCTCCCGTCGAGCACTTGCCGGATCCACCGGTCTGTTGTTGGGCGCCGGACTGCTCGCCGCCTGCGGCGGCGGCGAGAGTGCGAACGTCATCCGTTTCTTCACGTTCAACGAGGCCTCCTTCGCGACAGCTGCGCAGGCCTGCACAGATCAGAGCGGTGGGGACTACGAGATCGTCGTGGAACTCCTGCCCAACCAGGCTGACCAGCAGCGCGAGCAACTCGTGCGGCGTCTGGCCGCCGAGGATTCCACGGTGGACCTGATGGCCCTGGATGTGATCTGGACCGCCGAGTTCGCCGCGGCCGGCTGGATCCTGCCCTGGGAGGGCGAAGCCGCGGCTGCGGCAAGCGAGGGCGTTCTCGGCGGTCCTCTCGAAAGCGCGACCTTCGACGACACGCTGTATGCCGGACCCTTCACGAGCAACACCCAGCTGCTCTGGTACCGGAAGTCCTTGGTGCCTGAACCACCGTCCACCTGGGACGAGATGATCGATATGGCTGAGGAGATCGGCGATGGCGGCACGATCCAGGTGCAGGGCAACAGGTATGAGGGCTACACGGTCTGGATCAATGCACTGATCGCCTCCGCCGGTGGGCAGGTCATCACTGATGACCCGCTCAATCCGGCCGCGGATCTGGACAACGAGGCGACCACCGCCGCGCTCGAGGTCGTGTCACGGCTGGCCAATTCATCGGCGGCCGACCCCGGCCTGTCGACCAGCAACGAGGGCACCGGCAAGGACGCGTTCAATGCCGGCACGTCCGCCTTCATGGTGAATTACCCGTTCGTCTACAAGGACGCCTCCATCAACGGGGCTGAGGGCGTCTTCGACGACATCGGATACGCGGTCTATCCCGGGATCGACGGACCGAGCGCACCACCGCTTGGCGGGATCAACATCGGGGTCGGCTCCTACACCCCGGACAAGGAACTGGCCTTCGAGGCGGCCACCTGCCTGATCGGTGACGACAACCAGCTCAATTCCGCCATCGCCGGTGGTCTGCCACCGACGAGAGCGGCCCTCTACGACGAGCTCAAGGACGCCACCGGAGTGGACCTGGACGGTGACATGGAGATCAGCGGAGCGCAGGAGGAAGACACTCCCGTCTATCCCTTCGCCGACGAGTTGCGCGAATCCATCGACAACGCAGCACCACGCCCGGTGACCCCGCGCTACAACGACGTCTCGCTGGCCCTGCAGCGATCGCTTCATCCGCCCTCCGACGTCGATCCCGAAACCGGGGCGCAGGCCGCCAACGACCTCGTTCAGGCAGCCTTGGAAGGGAAGGCCCTGTTGTGACGACGACGGCGACCCCGGAGCGGGTGACGGAGAAAGCCCCGCCCCCACGGGAGATGACCGACCGTGCCAGGTCGGAACGCAAGCTCGGCTGGATGCTGTGCGCCCCAGCGCTGGTGGTCATGATCGCGGTTACGGCCTACCCGATCGGGTACTCGATCTGGCTGTCGCTGCAGAACTACGACCTCCGTACGCCGGACGAGAGGTCCTTCGCGGGACTGAGCAACTACGCCACTGTGCTGTCCAGTCCGTTGTTCTACGAGGACCTCCAAGCCACCGTTATCATCACCGTCATCTCGGTGATCCTCGAACTGATCATCGGGATGGCCATCGCGCTGGTCATGCACCGGGCGATCTTCGCGCGCCGCACGGTACGCACCTCGGTGCTCATCCCGTACGGGATCATCACCGTCGTCGCCGCCTTCGCCTGGCAGTACGCCTTCACGCCGGACTACAGCTTCTTCTCGCAATACCAGTGGCTGAACAACGGCTGGTCGTCCTACTTCGTGATCATCCTGACCGAGGTGTGGAAGACCACCCCGTTCATGTCGCTGCTACTCCTTGCCGGCCTGGCGGTCGTGCCGGAGGAGTTACAGGAGGCGGCCAAGGTCGATGGAGCATCGACGATCCAGCGGTTCGTACGGGTGACCCTGCCAAACATGAAGGCAGCCATCCTGGTCGCTTTGCTGTTCCGCACGCTCGACGCCTTCCGGATCTTCGACACCGTTTTCATCATGACCAGGGGCGCCAACGGCACCGAGACGCTGTCCTTCCTCAGTTACAACCAACTGATCAACCGGGTCAACCTCGGCCTGGGGTCCACCGTTTCGGTGCTCCTGTTCTTCCTGGTGATCATCATCGCCGTGCTCTTCGTCAAGGGATTCAAGACAAACCTCGGCGCGGTGAGAGGGGACCGCTGATGGGCGGCAAGAACGATCGACTCTTCTGGGGCATCGGGGGCGTCGTCATCATCGTCTACACGTTGATCCCGGTTGCCTGGCTGGCCTCACTGTCCTTGAAGAGCAACGCAGACATCACCGACAACAACTTCATTCCCACGAACCCGACATTGGACAACTACCGACAGATCTTCTCCTTCGACCTGTTCACCTCGGCGCTGCTGAACTCGCTCGGGATCGCCCTGATCGCCACGATCTTCGCGGTGACCTTGGCCACGCTGGCCGCCTACGCCATCGCCCGGTTGGATTTTCCCGGTAAGAAGCTCATCCTGACGTTGGCGCTGGCCATCGCGATGTTCCCGCCGGTATCGCTGATCGGTCCGCTGTTCGACCTGTGGCGCTCAGTGGGGCTGTTCGACACCTGGCCGGGGCTGATCATCCCGTACATGTCCTTCACCCTGCCCTTGGCGATCTGGACGCTCTCGGCGTTCTTCCGGGAGATCCCTTGGGAGATGGAACAAGCCGCGCAGGTCGACGGCGCGACGAACATGCAAGCCTTCCGGCGAGTCATCGTCCCGCTGGCCGCCCCTGGAGTTTTCACTGCAGCGATCCTGGTGTTCTTCTTCGCCTGGAACGACTTCCTGTTCTCGATCTCGCTGACCTCATCCGATGCCGCGCGCACCGTCCCGGCCGCGCTGGCTTTCTTCAGCGGCGACTCGCAGTTCGTCCAGCCGCAGGGCCCGATCGCGGCGGCAGCCATCGTCGTGACCATCCCGATCGTCATTGCCGTCCTCATCTTCCAACGTCGCATCGTGGCCGGTCTCACTGCCGGTGCGGTCAAGGGCTGAAAGGGAACCCCTCATGTCAGAGATCTCGCTCCGGAACGTCTCCAAGATCTATGGCGACGCTTTCGCCGCAGTCAAAGACGTCAGCCTGGACATCGCAGACGGGGAGTTCGTCATCCTGGTCGGCCCATCCGGCTGTGGGAAGTCGACGCTGCTTCGGATGATCGTGGGTCTGGAGGACATCAGCGAGGGCGAATTGGACATCGGCGGCGAGCGGATGAACAACAAGGCGCCCAAGGATCGCAACCTCGCGATGGTGTTCCAGAACTACGCGCTCTACCCGCACCTGTCGGTCCGGGAGAACATCGCCTTCCCGCTCACGCTGGCAAAGATGGACGAGAAGACCATCCACGACAAGGTCGAGGACGCGGCGAAAACCCTCGAGCTCACCGAACACCTGGATCGCAAGCCCGGCCAGCTCTCCGGCGGGCAGCGCCAGCGGGTCGCTATGGGCCGGCGATCGTGCGTGAGCCGAACGCTTTCCTGTTCGACGAACCGCTGTCCAACCTCGACGCGAAGCTCCGCGGCCAGATGCGGACCGAGATCGCGCGGCTGCAGAAGCGCTTCGGTACCACCACGGTGTACGTCACCCACGACCAGACCGAAGCCATGACCCTGGGTGATCGGGTTGTGGTGCTGCGCAAGGGAGTAGCCCAGCAGATCGCCTCGCCGAAGGAGCTCTACAACCGGCCGACGAACCTGTTCGTCGCCGGATTCATCGGATCCCCGTCGATGAACATGCTGCCCGCCCAGCTCGAGGGCGATCAGCTCAAGATGCCCTTCGCCACGATTACCGTGCCGCAGGCAACCGTGCAGGCAGCGGGCAACGCCAAGAGACTGATCGCCGGGATCCGCGCGGAGTACTTCGAGGACGCGAACTACGTCGGCGACAAGGCCGAGCACGGCCAGAGCTTCGAGGCCACGGTCGATGTCACCGAGTGGTTGGGCAGTGAACTGTTCGCCTACGTCCCGTACGAGGTCGAACAGGGCGATGCCGGGCTGAGCAGTCTCACCGAGGAACTCGAACAGTTGCCCTCGTCGGCCTCCATCGTGGCCGAACTGAACGCGGCAAGCCCGATCAGCGCCGGCGACACCGCCACGCTGTGGGTGGACGCCCGGCGAATCATGCTGTTCGACGCCGAAACAGGCGACAACCTCACCCGTGAGGTGCCCCTGCCCGACGACGCAGCCCCCGCGCCCGTGGCGGCTGAGCAGCCGAGAACCCAGACCGTGTGAGGCGTTCTGGGGGGTCGCCAACTACCATAGGTGACATCCCATGAACACTTCCTCTTCCGTGCTGGCCACGGATCACTCACACACGTCCGCCGACGGTGCGCCCACGGCGGTGCGATCAGACCTGCGCAACCTCGCCATCGTCGCCCATGTCGACCACGGCAAGACCACCCTTGTCGATGCATTGCTGCGCCAGTCCGGTGCCTTCCGGGCCAACGAGGAGCTCACCGATCGGGTCATGGACTCCGGAGACCTCGAGCGCGAGAAGGGCATCACGATCCTGGCCAAGAACACCTCCCTGGTCTGGCGCGGCACGACGCTGAACATCGTCGACACGCCAGGGCACGCCGACTTCGGCGGCGAGGTCGAGCGTGCGCTGACGATGGTCGACGGGATCGTCCTGCTCGTGGATGCTGCCGAGGGTCCGCTGCCGCAGACCCGGTTCGTGCTCCGCAAGGCGCTGGAGCGCGCCCTGCCGGTGATCCTCGCGGTGAACAAGATCGACCGCCCGGACGCTCGGGTGACCGCAATCGTGGACGACGTGTACGAGCTGTTCATGGACCTCGAGGCGTCCGACCAACAGCTGGACTTCCCGATCGTCTACTGCTCGGGTCGTGAAGGCACTGCAACCCTGGACATGGACGAGCCGGGCACCGACTTGTCCGCTCTGTGCCAGACGGTGCTGGACACGATCCCACCGCCGACCTACACCGAGGGCGCGCCGCTGCAGGCCTGGGTCACCAACCTCGACGCGAATCCCTACGTCGGGCGGTTGGCGTTGTGCCGCATCGTCGAAGGCACGATCACCAAGGGTCAGATCGCCGCATGGTGTCGCGTCGACGGCAGCATCGAGCGGGTCAAGATCTCCGAACTCTTCCTCACCCAGCACCTGAACCGGATCTCGGTCGAGCAGGCCCGTCAGGGCGACATCGTCGCCGTGGCCGGGATCGCCGAGATCACGATCGGCGAGACGCTGGCCGACCCCGAGGACCCGCGGCCGCTGCCGCTGATCACAGTGGACGAGCCCGCCTTGTCGATGACGATCGGGATCAACACGTCACCGCTGGCCGGCCGCGATGGCAAGAAGCTCACCGCCCGGCAGGTCAAGAACCGGCTGGACTCCGAACTGGTCGGCAACGTCAGCCTGCGGGTCGAGCCGACCGCCCGGCCCGATGCCTGGGAGGTCCAGGCACGTGGGGAGCTGCAATTGGCCATCCTGATCGAGCAGATGCGCCGCGAGGGCTTCGAACTCACCGTGGGCAAACCTCAGGTCGTCACCCGGGAGATCGACGGCCGGCGCCACGAACCAGTAGAACGGGTCACGATCGACGTACCTGAGCCCCACCTCGGAGCGGTGACCCAGTTGCTTGCCGGCCGCAAGGGCCGGATGACGAACATGGTCAACCATGGCTTGGGTTGGGTGCGCCTGGACTATCTCGTCCCGGCCCGCGGCCTGATCGGATTCCGTAACGAGTTCCTCACCAACACCCGCGGGACTGGCGTGCTCAGCCAGGTCTTCGAAGGCTTCGAACCGTGGTTCGGCGAGATCAACCTGCGCAACACCGGCTCTCTGGTCGGTGACCGCAGCGGCCCGGCCACGACCTTCGCGATGATGAACCTGCAGGACCGCGCGGTCATGATGGTCAGCCCTGGCACCGAGGTGTACCAGGGGATGATCGTCGGTGAGAACAGCCGGGTCGGCGACATGGACGTCAACGTCGCCAAGGAGAAGAAGCTCACGAACATGCGGCAGTCAGCCGGCGACGAGACGGTCAAGTTGTCGCCACCGAGATTGCTGTCTCTGGAGCAGGCGCTCGGCTTCATCTCTCCCGAGGAGTGCGTCGAGGTCACCCCGAAGCACCTCAGGCTGCGCAAGGTCCACCTGGATCCGCACGAGCGCGTGCGGTCCGCGCGCCGAGCGAGCGCCGCAACCTGAGCCGAAATCAGAGTTGATCATCGGAATATCGCCATTTGATCGACGATGGGACGGCATAAACCGGCCACATTCCGATGATCAACTTTAGCCGGTTCGCAGTTTGGGCAGGCCGCGGTGGATCTGCCGGCACGCCTGGGCGATCCGCTGTTCGTTCTCGATCAGTGCGAAGCGTACGTACCCCTCGCCCTGGGCTCCGAAGCCGACGCCCGGTGAGGTCGCTACGTCGCAGTCATTGACCACCAAGGTGGCGAACTCGATCGAACCGAGGTCGTGGTAGGCCTCCGGGATGCGCGCCCAGGCGAACATCGTCCCCTTCGGTCGGGCGATCGGCCAGCCGGCTCGCGCCAGCCCACCGCACAACGCGTCACGGCGGGACTCATAGATCGTGTTGACCTCCCGCGGATAGTCGCTGGCCTCGTTGAGGGTCACCGTCGCGGCGATCTGGATGGGCTGGAAGGTGCCGTAGTCCAGATAGCTCTTCAGCTTGGCCAGGGCAGCGACAACCTCGCGATTGCCGACCAGGAAGGCGACCCGCCAGCCGGCCATCGAGAACGACTTCGTCATCGAGTACAGCTCGACAGCGCACTCTCTGGCCCCCTCGCACTGCAGGATCGACGGCGCTGTCCACCCGTCGAACGTCGTCTCGGCGTACGCGAAGTCGTGGACGAGCACTACAGCTCGCTCGCGTGCCCAATCGACTAGGCGCTGCAGCTCGGCGAGCTCCACTGTGGACGTCGTTGGGTTGTGCGGGAAGGACAGTACGACGACGCGCGGCTTCGGCCAGCCGTACTCCCAGGCCTCCATGACATTCTCGACGTAGTCCTCGTCCGCGCCGATCGCGACCTGTCGGGTGTCGGCCCCGGCGAAGTAGGGCCCCCAGAGGTGGATCGGGTACGACGGCGAAGGGACCAACGCGGAATCCCCGGGCTGCAACAGCACCCACATCAGGTGGCTGAAGCCCTCCTTCGCCCCGATCGTGCTGAGCACCTCGGTGTCCGGGTCGAGCGCGACGTCGAATCGTCGCGCGTACAGGTCGGAAACGGCCTGCCGCAGCTTGGGGATACCGCGTGAGGATGAGTAACGATGGTTGCGGGAGTTACGGGCGGCCTCGGCGAGCTTGCTCACCGCGATGTTGGGGGAGGGGATGTCCGGATTGCCGAAGCCGAGGTCGATGACGTCCCTGCCGTCACGACGGGCCGCGACCTTGAGACCGTCGATGATCGTGAAAACGTACGGCGGCAGACCCGGGATGCGACGGAACTCCATCGCCCCACGGTAGGGGTGACAGGGTCTGCTCGCACGGACCGGCACCACCGCCACCGAACAGAGGACCGCAGATGGCTCACGGCAAACGAGGCGACATGGTCGTGCACGAGGAGGAGCCCTACAACGCCGAGCCTCCGCCCGTTGCGCTGGCGGGTCGACGGCTCACCGACATGGATGCCTTCTACAGCCGCAACCATGGCCCCATTCCGTGCCTGGACGGCCCGACCTGGCGGCTCGAGGTCGGCGGCCTCGTCGCACACCAACTGGACCTTTCGGTGGATCACCTTCGCCACCGCTACCCGGAGCAGACACTGGTGGCGACGCTGCAGTGCGCGGGCAACCGCAGGAAGGGGCTGCTCCAGTTCGGCGACATCCCTGGCGAGGCACCCTGGGGTGCGGCCGCGATATCGACTGCCGAGTGGACCGGAGTGCGACTGTCCGACCTCCTGAGTGACGCCGAGCTGCATCCGGACGCCGAGCATGTCGAGTTCCTGGCTGCGGACATCGCTCAGGGCGCCGCTCCGGCGCAGCCGTACGGGAGCTCGATCCCGGTGGAGAAGGCGCTCGCGGGTGAAGTACTGCTGGCCTGGGCGATGAATGGGGAACCGCTTCCGGCAGCGCACGGGGCGCCGGTCCGCATCGTCGTGCCGGGCTACATCGGGGCTCGCAGTGTCAAGTGGGTACGCCGCATTCGCGTCCTGGGGCACCCGTCTGACAACTACTTCCAAGCTGTGGCCTATCGGCTGCCCAGCGCCCACGCCGACACGTGCGGCGCGGAGCCTGATTCAGGAGTCGCGCTCGAAGCCGTCGCGCTGAATTCGGACATTCTGAGCCCTGATGACGGCGCTTGCCTGCCGGCAGGTCCAGTGACCGTATCCGGCTACGCCCTCGCCGCCGACGCTCGCGAAATCGCCCGGGTGGAGGTTTCCACCGACGATGGCCGAACCTGGCGCCAAGCCAGGCTCGAGAACGAACGCAGCCGGTGGGCCTGGTGCCACTGGCGGCTCACGGTGGACGTGCCACCTGGACAGGTGCGGATCGTTGCTCGGGCGTGGGACAGCCTTGGTCGGACCCAGCCCGAGTCCGCCGAACAGTTATGGAATCCGAAGGGCTACATGAACAACTCGTGCCCCCGGGTTCACATCACGGCTGCCTCGGAGTGAGCGCCGCATCGCGCTCCTCGCGGCTTGGCGGGTCGGCACCGATTCGGGTGCAGGTCAGCGCCGCGACCAGCCCGGCACTGGCCAAGATGTCACCCAGCTCCGCATCGCCCAGATCGTCGAGTCCATGACGATGCAGCCGGTCCCGATCGGCGAGTGCGCTCAACAGGCCCGCGGTGAAGGCGTCTCCGGCGCCGACAGTATCGACGACGGAGACCTCGTGCGCAGGCAGGGAATGGGCCGGTCGACGGGGTCGATACGCGCGGACGCCATGCACTCCGTCGGTCAGCACGACCAGTGCCGGCCCGGCATGGGCCCAGCTCCGCGCCGTCGCGTCCGGGTCCGCGAGCGGGTAGAGCCAGCGAAGATCCTCGACGCTGACTTTGACCAGGTGCTCGACCTGGGCCAGGTGCTCGACGAAGGCTCGCGCGCTGGCTGGCTCGTGGACCAGTGCCGGGCGCAGATTGGGGTCGAAGCTGAGAAGTACCGCTCCGCGTTGGGACTCCCGCGCCACCAGTTCGGCGATCAGGCCGGCGGCCGGGCGCAACCACGAGGAGATCGAACCGATATGCAGAGCACCTATGTCGTCGGGCAACGGATCGGGAAGCTCGCGGGGCTGCCAGCCCCAGTCGGCCGTGCCCTCGACGTAGAAGTCGTAACCGGCAGTCCCGGCCGAGTCCAGGCTCACCACAGCCAGAGTCGCGGGCTCGTCAACATCTACGCTCAAGGAGAGGTCGACTCCTGCTCCGGCCGCGTGCGAACGGAGCATCCGACCGAAGTGTCCGGATCCGAAGCGGGCCAGCAGCGACGTCGGAGTTCCCAGCCGAGCCGCACCCACGGCCACGTTGACCGGGCTCCCTCCGGGCCGGGCCTGATAGCCCGCAGCAGAGCCGTCGCTGATCAGGTCGAGCACTGCTTCACCGCACACGACGAGCACGCAACAAACCCTAGTGTCGACGGTGCGGGCACCCACGGAGCCGACTCGTCGTTACATGGCACGATGGACCAACTGGCGGGCGACATCGCGACCGCACAGACGGCGGCGTGCACAGCGCCCAGGGAGAGGACTCATCGGCATGGCGAACCCGTTCGTGAAGGCGTGGAAGTACTTCCTGGCCGCCTTCGGTGCCAAGATCGAGGAGCGAGCCGATCCCAAGATCCAGATCCAACAGGCAATCGAGGCCGAACAGCATCGGCATCAGTCGCTGGCCAACCAGGCCGCGGCCGTCCTCGGCAACCAGCGACAGCTGGAGATGCGGCTGACCCGGCAGCTCAGCGAGGTCGAAAAGCTGCAGGCATCGGCTCGTCAGGCGTTGGTCCTGGCCGATCAGACCAAGGCCAAGGGCGACGCCGCGAAGGCCGCCGATTTCGAGAGTGCTGCAGCATCCTTCGCCACCCAGTTGGTGTCCGCCGAGCAGTCGATCGAAGATCTGAAGCGATCCCACGACGAGGCGCTGCGAGCCGCAGAGCAGGCGAAGGGCGCGGTCGAGCAGAGCCGGATGCGACTGCAGCAGACCCTGGCTGAGCGCTCGAAGCTGCTCAGCCAGCTCGAGCAGGCTCGGATGCAGGAACAGGTGTCGGCCTCGCTGCGTCAGATGAGTGATCTGTCGGCTCCGGGGTCCACGCCGAGTCTCGGGGAGGTGCGGGAGAAGATCGAGGCGCGGTACGCGCACGCCCTCGGGCAGCAGGAGCTGGCCCAGACCTCGGTCGAGGGACGCATGCTCGAAGTGCAGAAGGCCACGCTCGACGTCTCGGCCGCCACTCGGTTGGAACAGATCCGGGCCAGCATGGACAGCGGGACCGACAAGGCGACCAGCCAACGGGCAGATCAGGGTGCTCCGGCAGCGGTCGAGGCGGCTCCGACCGGACCGGCCCTCGAGGCGCAGCGGGCCACCAGCGATGCCGTCAGTGACCCTGCCCAGGCACAGCACCGACCCGAACCCGCCTGATCCGTCGTTGCCGGCCGATCACCAGGCCCAGCGCCGCAGAAGTTAGCGTCGCTCCCGACTCGGCGCAGGACCGGCTCGCGCGCAAACGCAACCTGTCCCGGCGCGGTTTCGCCTACCGGCTACTCGGTGCGATCGGGCTGATCGTGCTCACCCTGACTATTGGGGATCGGGCCGGGCTCGAGGCAGTGGAGATCGTCGCCGGAGCAGCCGGACTGGTGGCCACGGTCGGAGCGATCGATGCCGGGATCCGGGCCTACCGGATCAGCGTGGGCTCGCACGCTCGGCCCACGATCGCTGTGAGCGCGCTGCCACCCGAGAACTCCCGAGCCTTCCCACCGATGGTGCGGCTGGCGTCGCGAGAGCGAGAACTCGCCGAACATGTGACCTCGCTTCCCGCCGCGGCATCGGTCGATACCTGGCGGCGGGCCTCGGCGGCGGCACGTGCCCTGCGGACCCACGCTGCGCGGATCACCGTTGTGGAGGAGCGTGGCTCAGGTAGCAACGATGCCTCCGGACCGGACCTGCTCCTTTCGCGGTTGCGAGAGGGAGTCTCGGCCTACGAACGGCTGACCGACACCGCCGCCGAACTGGTGGCCAAGCCGGGTGACAGCCCGGTCTCCGGTGATGCCTCCCTACGGTTGGCCGATGCCACCGATGCGCTGGTCGGGATGATCCGCGGCCTGGTCTCATGAGATGAGCGGTTCGACGCTGAGGCTGTCCGCCCGCGAACTCAATCGTGCGGTGTTGGCTCGCCAGTATCTAATCGAGCGATTGCCGGCCGGCACCGCGGTCACCGACGCGATAGCCGCGATCGGGCCGCTGCAGGCGCAGTACAACCCGTCGCCATTCCTGGCCGTCCTGGCGCGAGTCGACGGGTTCAGCTCCGGCGCCTTGCGCACAGCACTGGACTCCTACGACGTGGTCAAGGCCTCGTTGATGCGCGGCACGCTGCATGTCGTCGGTGCTGAGCAGTACCCGATGTACGCCTCCATGGTGGACGGCCCCGTCACGCGGCTGTGGCGGACCTGGCTGGGCAAATTGCTCGACGTGGAGCCGATGCAATCCGCACTGCTGGACTTTGCCGACCCATGCCCGCGTACTCAGCAGGACGTGGTCGCCTTCTGCCAGAACTGGGCTACCGAGCACTTTCCGCCTGATGCCAGCTGGCCACCGGTGGGCAACTGGTTCTTTGCCCGCTGCTATCCATGGCTGCTGCGGACCCCGGAGTCCACGCAGTTGGACAGCCACAAGCGCGACGGGTATCTCGCTGCCCGCACAGTCCGAGCTGACTGGGCACCGCCTGCCCGCGACGGCGTGTTGGCCGAGGCGGTACGCGCGTACTTGAGCCATTTCGGCCCCGCCGGTGCGGACGACATCGGGAAATTCTTGGGCGAGAGCCGCGTTCGCCCGATCCGCGAAGCACTTGCTGAACTCGGTGCCGAGATCGTGCCCGTCATCGACGAGCGCGGTCGGGCGATGGTCGACCTCGCCGCCGCCCCGCGACCCGCTGGCGATCTCGAGGTCCCGGTGCGCCTGTTGCCGAAGTTCGACAGCCTCACGCTGGCCTACGCTCCGGCCAATCGAGGGCGGATCCTGCCACCGAAGTACTACGACGACGTGATCAAGACGGCCAACGGCCAAGTGTTGGCCACGATTCTGATCGACGGGTTCGTCGCCGGCACGTGGACAGTCACGATCACGAAGCGTGCCGTGGACATCGGTATCACCCCGCTCGGGCGTTGGGGCAGGGGAGTCCGTGGCGCCGTACGCGACGAGGCCGAACGAATCGGTGAGTTCCTCGCTGACGGGGGGTGCCGCGAGGTCAGGGTCGCCGACTAGCCAGACATGTTGTCAGTGCAGAGGTGCTTGCCAGCCCTCGAGTTGGGCCGGCTTCCAGTTCTCGCCCACCGTCTGGGATGCCGCCAACCAGGAACCGAGCTCGGGTTGGGCGAACTTCGCGTGCTTGTGTTTGAGCCAGATGCCGTAGGAGTTGCCCTCCTGCAGATGCTTGATCAGCACCTTACGAGCGAACTCGTCCTCGCGGCCCTGCGGGATGTCGAAGTGGATCTTGAGGAAGGCGTTGGTGTAGCGGTCGAAGACGGCGTTCATCCCGCCCTCCTGCATCAGGTGGATGTCCTCCAGCCAGTTGATGTCCTGTCCGGGCGTCGCCTCGTTCAGGTCGATGTCTTCGACCAGGCTGAGATCGAACTGGTACGGGAAGGTGCGCCCGGTCAGTTCCTCGGTGTCGATTCCCTTGCTGGTCGTCAGCCTGCGACCGGATGTGTCGAAGTCATCCGCCATGCCGCGAACCTCCATTCCCGTCATTGGCCACGTGCTTGGCCAGCAGGCCCTTGATCTCGGCCAGCGTGCGTTCTTCGGTGACACCCGGGATGTACTTGGTCCCGGCCAGCGGCACCTTGGCCATCGCCGCGGCCTCGGTCGTCAGCGCGCAGAGATCTTCCGGCTCGAGGCTGTGCACGTCGGTCTTCCCGCACGCGCGGGCAAGCATCTGCACCTCCAGGGTGAGGGTGTGCAGGAAGTTGTAGACCCGTTCGGCTGCCGAATCGACCTCCAGCCGCTTGCGTAGTTCGGGATCCTGCGTCGTGATCCCGACTGGACAGCGCCCGGTGTGGCAGTGGTAGCAGGAACCCGCCGGCACACCGACGGTTCCTTCGTAGTCGGTGATTCCGGGCAGTTCCTTGTTGCAGTTCAGGGCCATGAGGGCGGAATGCCCGATCGCTATCGCGTTGGCGCCCAACGCAAGCGCCTTGGCGACGTCACCGCCGTTGCGGATTCCACCGGCCACGACGAGGTCGATCTCGTCGGCCAGCCCGACGTCCTCCAGGGCCCGCCTCGCCTCGGGGATCGCAGCCATCAGCGGGATCCCGGTCTCCTCGGTGGCGATGTGCGGACCGGCTCCGGTACCGCCCTCGGCGCCGTCGAGGTAGATGATGTCCGGCCCGCACTTGGCCGCCATCCGTACGTCGTCATAGACCCGGGCTGCCCCGAGCTTGAGCTGGATCGGTACCTGGTAGTCGGTGGCCTCGCGAATCTCCTGGATCTTCAGCGATAGGTCGTCCGGACCCAGCCAGTCCGGGTGGCGGGCCGGCGAGCGCTGGTCGATACCGGCCGGGAGCGATCGCATCTCGGCCACCTGCTCGGTGACCTTCTGACCCATCAGATGGCCACCAAGGCCGACCTTGCAGCCCTGTCCGATGAAGAACTCGATGGCATCGGCCAGCATCAGATGGTGCGGATTGAACCCGTACCGGCTCTGGATGACCTGGTAGTACCACTTGGTGGACAGGTCCCGCTCGGGCGGGATCATCCCGCCCTCGCCGGAGCAGGTAGCCGTCCCGGCCATCGAGGCGCCCTTGGCCAGGGCCATCTTGGCTTCCAGTGACAGCGCTCCGAAGCTCATGCCCGTGATGTAGATGGGAATGTCGAGCTCGATCGGGTTCTTGGCGTACCGGGCCCCGAGCACCGTCTTGGTCTCGCACTTCTCCCGATAGCCCTCGGTGACGAACCGGGTCAGCGTTCCCGGCATGAACATCAGGTCGTCCCAGTGCGGGATCTTCTTGAACATGGAGAAGCCGCGCATCCGGTAACGGCCCAGTTCTGACTTCGTGTGGATGTCGTCTATCACCCCTGGGGTGAAGATCCGACTCTGTCCCAACGGGCGACCGGGAGTCGGGCTCGGTAAGTCTTGCTGCGTGCTCATTCCAGCTCCTGAAAGGTCAGAGGACGAGCTTGCGCTCGTGCGGCTCGAGATTGTCGTAGTTCCACAACTTCTTGCCGCACACGAACTTCCGGAACGATGCCGGGCGATCCATGTCGTAGATGCCGAACTTGCGATTGATCAGCTCGTCGTCCGCAGGGCCCATCTCGGCCTCGACACAGTCCACCCCGAGGGAGGCGACCTTGCCGCCGACATAAATCGCTCCGTCATACATCGAGTCGCCGAGGCCGTGCCCAGCGTTGCCGCAGATGATCTGCCGCCCACGCTGCATCATGAAGCCGGTGTTCGATCCAGCGGTGCCACCGACGATGATCGTGCCGCCCTTCTGATCGATGCCGGTACGCGCGCCGACCTGGCCGCGGATGACGAGATCGCCGCCGCGCAGGGCAGCGCCGGTGAGCGAACCTGCGTTCTTGTCGATCACCACGACGCCGGCCATCATGTTCTCGGCCACCGACCAGCCGACCCGGCCGGTGATGTGGATCTCCGGCCCGTCGATCAGCCCGCAGCCGAAGTAGCCGAGGCTGCCCTCGATCCGGATCCGGCAGCGGGTCAGCAGACCGACGGCAAGGGAGTGCATCGCACCGGGATTGAGGAGGGTGACCTCGATGATCCCCTCGCCGTAGATCAGCCTACGGAGCTCGAGGTTGACTTGCCGCGGGGTGAGGTCGGCCGCGTCGAGTTCCGCGGTGTCGCCGGTGACCTTGGCAGTCTTGGGTGCCACAGCGTCCGGCTCGGCCAGGCCCCGGACGTCGTAGGCCGTCGTTCGCCGACTGCTCTGCGTTTCCCTCATCGGGACCACACCAGGACCTCGGACTCGTACGGGTCGTAGGTGTCGATCTCGTGGTTGATGATGGCCCGGATGGCCATCTCTTCCGAGGCCAGCGCGACCATCTCGTCGCTTTCGAAGAGGACCAGCGGCTTGGCCGCCATCTCGTCCTTGGCGACGCCGAGGCTGTCGTCGGTGACGACGAGGTAGGTGAAGACTCCGTCGAGGTCCTGCAGGCTCTGCTTCATCGCGGTTTCCAGCGACAGGCCGTCGGAGAGCCGTTCGGCGATGTAAACGGCGATGATCTCGGAGTCACACTCGGACTGGAACCGATGACCGTTGCGCTCAAGGCGCCGTCGCCATTGGTGATAGTTCGTCAGTTGACCGTTGTGCACGACAGCCACGTCGGAGAACGGGTAGGCCCAGTACGGGTGCGCCCCGGCGATGTCCACATCGGACTCGGTCGCCATTCGGACGTGGCCGATGGCGTGGGTGCCGCGGAAGTCCCCGAGCCGGTACTGCTCGGACACCGTTTCGGCGTCGCCCAGGTCCTTGATGATCTCCAGGGAGTGACCCAGGGAGAGCACCTCGGCGCCCGGCACGTCCTCGACGTAATCGGTGAGCGGTTTGAGATCGCCCTCGTAGCGGAAGGTGGCGCGGTAGGCGTACTGCGACTCGCCTTCCATCCGGTCGACCGTGGCGCCGATCTTGTTCAGCCGCTCCTCTACTTCCCGGCGGCTGATTTCCAAACGCTCGTCGAAGTCGAAGTCGTTGGTCTCGTTGGGGTTTGCCAACTTGAAGCGCATCACCAGCAGGTCGCTCGGTTGGCCGTAGAGCGCATAACCGGTCGAGTCCGGCCCGCGGTGCTTCATCGCCTGGAGCATGCTGGTCATCTCGGCGCCGACGGCACCGTCGCGTCCCTTGTGGATGATGCCTGCGATACCGCACATGTGGATCTCTCCCTTCCCGGATAACCCGGGCTCACTCTCACTGTCAGGGCATCCTGCTCAGGGCAGGATGTCCAAGTACTCCTTGATGTCCCAGTCGGTCACGGTGGCGCAGTGCCGCTCCCATTCGTCGCGCTTGTAGTGCTCGAACACTCGGTACATGTCGCCGGGCATGGCGGACTGCACCACCTCATCGGCGCGCAGCGCCCGCAACGCGTCGCCAAGATTCATTGGGATCTTGTGCACGTCCTTGCCCTCGGCCATCGCCTCGTAGATGTTGCGCTCCTCGGGTGGGCCGGGATCGAGCTTGCGCTCAAGACCGTCGGCCATCGCGATGATCAATGCGGCCATCGACAGGTACGGATTCACCGCCGAGTCGACCGAGCGGTACTCGAAGCGATCCGGTGCGCTGACCCGTAGCGCTGTGGTGCGGTTCTGATATCCCCAGTCGGCGTAGAGCGGTGCCCAGAAGCCGGCATCCCAGAGCCGCCGATACGAGTTCACGGTCGGCGAGGTGATGCAGGTCAGCGCGTCCAGGTGCTCGAGGACGCCACCGATCGCGTACATGCCGAGCTGGCTCGGCTGCCGCGGATTGTCGCCCTCCGGGAGGAAAACGTTTTGCTCGCCCTCCCACAGTGAGATGTTGTGGTGACAGCCGTTGGCCGAGACTCCCATGAACGGCTTGGGCATGAAACATGGGAACAGGTCGAACTCACGCCCCACCTGCTTGCAGATCTGGCGGTAGGTGGTCAGCCGATCCGCGGTGTACTCAGCGCGATCGAACTGCCAGTTGAGTTCGAGTTGTCCAGGCGCGTCCTCATGGTCGCCCTGGATCATGTCCAGACCCATCGCGCCGCTGTACTCGATGACCCGGTGGATGACCGGTTGCAGTTCGGAGAACTGGTCGATGTGGTAGCAGTAGGGCTTGGTCTTGCCTTCCACCGAGGGGGTGCCGTCCGGATTGAGCTTGAGCCACATCATCTCCGGCTCGGTCCCCGCCCGTAGGTGCAGTCCGGTGTTCTTCTCGAAGTCGGCGTGAATGCGCTTGAGGTTTCCTCGGCAATCCGAGGTGAGATACGCCCCGGGGTTGACTTCCTCCTCCCGGCCACGGAAGAGCGTGCAGAACACCCGCGCGGTCTTCGGATCCCAGGGAAGCACGCAGAACGTCTCCACGTCCGGGATCCCGATGAGCTCGCGGGACTCGGCTCCATAGCCGATGTAGTCCCCGTTGCGATCGGTGAACAAGTTTGCGGTTGCGCCGTACACGAGTTGGAAGCCTTTGCGGGCAAATGCCTCCCAATGGGCGGCCGGCGCTCCCTTGCCCATGATGCGTCCGGTGACCGACACGAATTGGAAGTAGAGGTAGGTCACTCCACTGGAGTCGATCTCACGGCGAATCCGCTCGACTGCCTCCTGCCGTCCGTCCTTGCCAACGAAGTCCTCGATGTCGGTACTCAATGGGGCTCCTCGGGTCGGCTGGTAGGTGGGCCCATCGGGCGTGCCATTCACAGCCAGTAAACTCTGTCCTCTCTCAGGAGACAACCATTTCCGTTCAGGATTCCTTTCGGAGCTGTCCGCGGCCACTGTCAAGCACGGAGGACTAGCGTTTGGGGTAGGTCGCCTGACGGAGGTCGGAGGCTAGCGGCCCCGGATGCCGGCGAAAGGAGCACGAGGGTGACGATTCGCCCGATATCGATGTCATCCTCCGAGGACACCGAGGCGTCGGAGCCGACTCCGGAGCCCTCTGCGCTGGCGCAGTCCCTCGGCGCGATCATTGCTGAGCGGGTACGCGAATTCCGGCGCAGCCATGGCTGGACAGTGGGGGTCCTGGCCAGGCAGAGCGGCCTGTCCAAGGGCATGCTGTCCAAGATCGAGAACGCTCAGTCCTCTCCGAGCCTGGCCACCCTGGCGCGGCTGTCCGAGGCCCTGGGCGTGCCGGTCACCGCGTTCTTCCGAGGCCTGTCCGAGGAGCAGGACCTTGTCTACGTCAAGGCCGGAGGTGGCCTGGACATCCAGCACAAAGGTTCCGGCCCCGGACATCGTTATCAGATGCTCGGGACGATGCGGGCGCCCTATGACAGCCTCGAGCCGATGTTGGTGACGTTGACCGAGCGCACCGAAGTCTTCCCGCTCTACCAGCACGCCGGCACCGAACTCCTGTTCATGATCAGCGGCAAGATGGAGTACTGCTACGGCGATCAGCGCTACCTGCTCGAACCGGGCGACGCGATCCAGTTCGTCGGCGAGGTGCTGCACGGACCCGGCGAGTTGATCACCTTGCCGATCCAGTTCCTAGCCGTGAAATCGGTGAGCCCAAGCGGCTAGGCAAGATCAACCTGGACAGCCGAGCTGTTTCTTCCCAGGAATCGATGTTTCATGAGCGAATACGCACGGGACACCGCTCAGCTGGGGGTTAGCGGCCGAGAATCGTCGCCTTCACGAGGCTCATCCTCGCTTCGGACGTGCGGTTCGCCGACCTGGACAGCCTCGATGTCCTCGTCGGTGTCCAGGTGCGAAATGCCACCGAAGTGCATGGCCCGCTCCATACCGACTTTCTCGTAGAGCTCGAGCGCGTCGTCGTACTCCTTGTTCTCGACCCGCATCTGACGGATGTGCCAGCCGATCAACAGGAGTACACCGACGACTACGAACAGAGCTTCCCAGCCTGGGAACGGGTACAGCGCCGTGATGTCGGCAGGATTCGTGAACGAGTCGAGACCGGTGCCCGCGAGAATCACTTCAATGCCCTCCTGTCCTCTCGCGCCGTCGAGCCGGTCGGTTCGGCCCCGTCCAGCCGGCCGGCCACGTGGTGGCTGAGGGTTGCTACGGCCGCACGCTCCACCTCGGCGAAGCCGCCCTCGGCCTCGCTGCTCTGGAAGTAGGGATAGGCATTGCCATGGCTGTGGGTGTCGAGGCCGGCGAGCTCGACGGCGCGAGGCACCCGCAGCAGCCCGAACCGGTTCAGCAGCTTGGCCACGCCAAAGGCCGGCAGGAAGCCGAGCACGAAGAACATGATGATGGCACCCAGCAGGTTGCCCAGCGGATTGATGGCAGGGAACCCCTCGGCGGTGCTGCCGAACAGCGCGGCGTTGGCCTCCACTGGGGCCGCGGCCGGATAGCCCCACAGCACGAAGCCGGCGACCACCACGCCGAAGAACCCGGCGTACCCGTGCACGGCAACCGCGCCGACGGCATCGTCGATCCGGAAACGACGTTCGACGTAGTAATGCAACTTGAACGCCAAGGCCGCACCCGCCGCACCGATCAGCATTGCCTGGACCGGGTGGTACAGGTCGTTGCCAGCGGAGGCCGCGATGATCCCGGCGAGCCCGCCTGACAAGGTCCAGAACGGGTCCGCCTTGCTCACGATGAAGCCCGCGAGCAGTCCCCCGGACAGCGACATCAGGAAGTTGAAGGTGATGCCCGACAGCGTGGTCGGCATCAGGTAGATGTTGGTGGCAGAGAAGAAGGTTCCGGAGTCTCCCCCGACATCGAGGATGGGGATATTGCAGGCAGCGTAGAAGCCCCAGAAGCCGGTGTAGATGAGCAGCAGGCCGATGCAGGTCATCCACGTGTTGTGCGGCTTGATTTGCCGGACTTCACCGTTCGGGCCGAATTTGCCGATCCGCGGACCCAAGACGATCACTACCGCCAGCGCCGTGCCACCGGCGATCGCATGGATGACCCCGGATGCGTACGCGTCGTGGTAGCCCATCAGCTGCACCATCCAGCCGTTGGGCGACCAGCCCCAAGCGGCGTCGATGATCCAGGTGATCGACCCGAGAAGAACGGCGAAGATGAAGAACGCCCCGAGCCGCACCCGCTCGATGAGGGCCCCGGACACGATCGAGGCGGCGGTCCAGGAGAACAGCAGGAAAGCGGCCCAGAAGACGCCGTTGATGCGGTCCTGCATGTTCGGCCCCATGGCCTCGGACCACGGAGCGGCGAGCTCAGTGGCGCTGGAGACGATTCCACCGGTGATGCCGGGCCCGTTCGGTAGGGCGAAGTAGATATACCAGCCGAAGAAGAAGAAGGTCACCGTGACCAGGGGGATCACCATGATGTTCTTGATCAGCGTGTGCTGAACATTCTTGCGGCGAGCCGCACCCACCTCGTACACGGCGAATCCGACGTGGATGAGGAACATCATCACGACCGTCACCCAGAAATAGAACTCAGTGAAGATGACGTTCAGTGCGCTCAACTCTTCGCCCATGGGACCTGTCCTCCTGGCTCACCGCGTGAGAAGCGTTTCGCGACTAGACCATGGGACAGAGCGAGAAACAACCCCTAAATGCAACGGCGTTTCATGCCAGAAAACGCATCATCGGACCGTCGTCCCGAAGACGATCACCCGTAGCTGCTCGCGGGTGCGCTCGATGTGTTCGGTCATCGACGCCGCGGCCGCGTCGGCGTCGCGATCACGCACCGCATCGTAGATCGACCGGTGATCGCGGATGGTCTCATCGATCGGCTCTACGAACGTGAGCACATCGTGCGGGCTGAACAGTTCACCGCGGATCGAGTGAATGGCATTCGCCAGGCGAATGTTGCCGGCTGCGGTTGCAAGACCACCGTGGAACTGGGAGTCGGCCAGTCGGAAGGTCGCCCGGCCCCCGGTCCGGGAAAGCTTCTTGATCGCCACCCGCAACACCGAGAGGTCCTCCTTGGTCCGGTGGGCCGCGGCCAGACGCGCCGTGTGGCACTCCAGGGCGATCCGAAAATCGATGATGTCGTCGAAGGTGCCCGCCTGGTCGCGCATCCGGGCGCGCCAGCTCTCGACCGGCCGGTGCAACTCGGTGACGAAGGTGCCGCCCTTGGCACCACGGCGTACCTGCACGTAGCCGTCATCGACCAGGAGCTTGATCGCCTCACGAAGACTGATCCGGGCGACCCCGAGCTGCTCGGCAAACTCGCGCTCGGGCGGAAGACGATCGCCGGGCCCCACCTCTCCGCGATGGATCATGCTGCGCAAGTGCTCGGCGACACCCTGGGTCAGCGTCATCGATGTGACGATGCGGGCCATTTCCGGAGAGTATCCGCGGGATCGCTGCCGCGTTCAGATCAGTGACTGGTTGTCGTGCCGAGACTCGTCGTCTTGACGGCGGATCCACGACGTGGTCGCATGCCGAGGAACGATATAAGGTTCGGACCCAGAACCAATCGTTGAATGTCGTGCCACAAATGTGGTGACGCTGGAGGTGCGCATGTGCGGGATCGTCGGTCTTCATCTCAAAGCCCCTGTGCTGCACTCGCGCCTGGGGGAGCTGCTGGCGGCGATGCTGGACTGCATGAGCAGTCGCGGCCCGGACTCGGCGGGTGTTGCGCTCTTCGATGAGGCGCGGCCCGGTCGAGTAAAGCTGTCCCTGCATGCGACCGATGACATCGACTGGGATGCATTGGGGCGCGCGATCGCCGAGGACATCGAAGCAACGGTAGAGGTCGAGGATCTAGGCGACGTGGGCGTGCTCAGCGTCGAGGCCGGGGTGGATCGTGCGGTAGGCAGTCTGCGGCGGCACGGTCGGTCGCTGACGCTGGTCGGCACGGGGCACAGCATGGAGATCTTCAAGGACGTCGGGCTGCCGCGGGAGATCATCGCGCGCTACGGGATCGAGAAACGAAGCGGCTATCAGGGTGTCGGGCACACCAGAATGGCTACCGAATCCGCCGTGACCACCGAGCATTCGCACCCTTTCGCGCCCGCGGCCGATGTCGCCCTGGTGCATAACGGGTCCTTCTCCAACCCGGCGACTGTGCGACGACGCTTGGAGCGGGAAGGCATCCGGTTCGACACCGACAACGACTCCGAGGTGTGTGCGCGCTTCGTGGCTCGGCAGATGGAGCAGGGTGCCGATCTTGGCGATGCGCTGCACATGGTCCAGAAAGA
>Ga0136630_1000008_pt1 | contig 48124 bp, 50 predicted proteins | sample AntDrymUQ5682106_2_FD_105496 | JGI IMG/M metagenome (GOLD analysis project Ga0136630, IMG submission 105496) | Polar desert sand microbial communities from Dry Valleys, Antarctica - metaG UQ568 (21.06) | ecosystem: Environmental > Terrestrial > Soil > Desert | place: Antarctica: Dry Valley...
CGGCCGCTGGTCGTCGGCGACCGGCTCGATACAGACATCGAGGGGGCATGCCGAGCTGGGGTGCCGAGTCTGTTGGTGCTGTCGGGGTTGGCCCAAGCGGTGGACCTGCTCAGCGCCGCGGTCGGGCAGCGCCCGACATTTCTGGCTGCTGACCTGGGCGGGATCCTGGTTCGACATCCTGGGATCGATAGATCTGATGGGAGCGCGCGCTGTGGCGACTGGGAGGTCACCCGACGGGGCGACTCGTTGCTGCTCGTCTCGGTCCGGGACATTCCAAGCCCTGATCGGCCAGGGGCTGCAGAGCCGCCCGGAGATGACTGCGACGCGCTACGCGCCCTGGCCCACCTGGCCTGGGAGAATGAGATCACTTCTACCGTGGCCGGTGACCAGGCTGCGGTTGCCGTGCTTGCCCGCCTCGGGCTGGCAACGGGCGACTAATGTCGCATCGTCTTCGAAGGCAGAAAGCTTTCGGATCCGGAAGCGAGAGAGAAGGTCCACTTGTGGTGAGCAACCGGTTCGGCGCCGTCGTCGGCATCGTCCGTGGTGCAGCGCACGACGCCGTCCATGGCTCGACCCGGGCGCTCAAGGCAGCCGTCACGGGCATCCGCACGAGAGCGTCGGCTTCGATGCGGCGTTCCGGTCACAGGGGCAGCGACGCTTCGGTCGCCGCAGCACCGGCAACACCCGTGGTAGCGACACCACGCACCGTGATTGCGCCGCCACAACCCGCCGTACCACCGGTGCCCCAGCCGGAGTCCGTCAAGGCCAGCGCAGTTCCGAAGAAGACCGCCGAGAAGACGAGCAAGAAGGCGGCTCCGACGAGCAAGGCCGGCGGCAAGGCGGTCACCCGAGCCGCTGCGGAAGAGAAAGCCGTTCCGGCGAAGCAGACCTCGGCCGTGAGAAAGTCTGTCCCCGCTAAGAAGACCGCGGCTCCGAAAAAAGCAGTCCCGGCGAAGAAGGCCGCCCCGCCGAAGATCTCCCCGGCCGAGACTGCGCCTCCCGACGGACCGCTGCAGCCGCTGGCCACCCTCGACATAGCAACCCAGTCCGCCGCCGAACGGCCCAAGGACCAGAAGCCATGACCGTGTCGTCAGAGACCGCGGCGCAACCGCCGCCGAGCAACGGGGATGCGGCCGACGGTGGGCCAGCGCCAGGGATCGCCGGCGACGTGTCTGCGGAATTGGCCGGCCTCGAGAACCGGCCGATCGAGGAACACCCCGACGTGTACGAGGCGATCTCCCGGCGCCTGGGGGAAACCCTGTCCGGCATCGACCACGTCTAGTTCCGGTGAGTGTGCTCGGCTGATGCCGGCTCCGGAAATGCCCAGGCTGCGCCGGGGAAGCCTGCGCTAATGGCGCGCCGGATGCGATTGGATGCCGAACTGGTCCGCCGGGGGCTGGCCCGGTCCAGAGAACACGCCGTGGACCTGATCGCCGAGGGGCGGGTCACGGTGTCCGGTCAGATCGCGGGAAAAGCCGCTACCGCTGTCACACTCGACACCGCACTGATTGTCCATCCGATGCGGGATGGCCCGGACTATGTCTCCCGCGGTGCCCACAAGTTGGCCGGTGCCCTGGACGTTCTCCCGGTGCGGGTTGCCGGCCGTCGCTGCCTCGATGCCGGTGCATCCACCGGCGGCTTCACCGATGTCCTGTTGCGCCGGGGCGCCCGCGAAGTGATTGCCGTGGATGTCGGATACGGACTGATCTCCTGGTCGCTGCGGACCGATGACCGGGTGAGTGTCATGGACCGTACGAATGTCCGGCACCTGGGCGTCGCGGACATCGGCACCTCAGTGGACCTCGTCACAGCCGACCTCTCTTTCATCTCGTTGGCCCTGGTCCTGCCTTCGCTTGCCGGCCTGGTCACCGACGGCGGCGACCTGCTGCTCATGGTCAAGCCGCAGTTCGAGGTCGGCAGGGACCGGATCGGGAAGGGCGGAGTCGTACGCGATCCGATCTTGCGAGCCTCAGCGGTGGAGTCCGTCGCGGCGGCCGCGGCCGTTCTCGGATGGGGGACGGCTGGCGTCGCGGCTAGTTCGCTCCCGGGGCCGGCCGGCAACGTCGAGTACTTTCTGTGGCTCGGGCGCGACGCACCCCGGTTGAATCGCGACGACGTCCGACGCGCGGTCGAGAATGGGCCGAAATAGAGGTAACCAACCGCGGTCGCGAGCGAGGGAGGTGATCCGGTGAGCCCCATCGGGTACGAACCGCAACGTGGCAGCGCCGCGCCCGGTACCAACCGGACAGCCCTGCTGATCGCACACACCGGTCGAGCTGACATCGTCGACCTCGCGACGGTGGTGTGCAAGGCGCTGCACCGTGAAGGGTTCGACGTCCGCGTCCTCGAGGAAGAGGCCGATGCCCTGGTCATTGACGGGGTCACCGTGGTGTTCGGCGATGACGATGCGGCCGCAGGGGCCGAGATCGTCATCGTCTTCGGTGGTGACGGGACGTTCCTGCGAGCCGCGGAGTACGCGCGAGCGGCCGACGCCCCGTTGATCGGGGTGAACCTCGGTCGGGTCGGATTTCTGGCCGAAACCGAACCCGAGGCCGTCGATGACACCATTCGTCATATCCTGGACCGCAGCTATGTCGTGGAGGACCGGCTGGCCGTCGAGGCGAGCGTGTTCGATCCGAACGGAGCCTTGCTGGCGGCCACCTGGGCGCTCAACGAGATCTCGGTGGAAAAGGCGAGCCGGACCCGGGTCCTCGATGTGGCTCTGCTCGTGGACGGTCGACAGCTGACCAGCTTCGGCTGCGACGGCATTCTGTGTGCGACCCCGACCGGCTCCACGGCGTACGCATTCTCAGCCGGAGGGCCGGTCGTCTGGCCGGAGGTCGAAGCACTGCTGCTCGTTCCCACCAGTGCCCACGCCCTGTTCGCCCGCCCGCTGGTGACCCCGCCCACCTCGGTCCTTACCGTGGCGATCGCCGAATACGGCGAGGGAGCCGTCGTGTGCGCCGATGGGCGGCGCACCATCACGGTCCCCCCAGGGGGTCGGGTGGACGTCGTCCGTTCCGAGCAGCCGGTGCATGTGGCGCGGGTCCACTCGACCGGATTCGGTGACCGGCTCGTGGCCCGGTTCCGGCTTCCCGCTGACGGATTCCGGCACACTGCTGCGGTTCCCGACGGGGGCTGATCCGGTGCTGCGAGAGCTCCGCATCGAGCAGCTTGGTGTGATTGCCGAGGCACGGCTCGATCTGGGTCGCGGGCTGACCGTGCTCACCGGGGAGACCGGCGCGGGCAAGACCATGGTCGTGACCGGACTGGCTCTGCTCTTCGGTGGGCGCGGTGACCCGGGCCGGATCCGCAGCGGCGCCAATCGGCTGTCGGTCGAGGGACGCCTCGACCTGCCGCCGGAGCATCCAGCGTGGGACATCGCACGGCGAGCCGGCGCCGAACCCGACGAGGACGGCACGCTGATCGTCTCCCGAACGGTCAACAGCGAGGGTCGTAGCCGCGCCCACCTGGGTGGTCGCAGCGTGCCGATCGCCGTACTCGCCGAACTTGCCGAGGTGGCCTGGGCGCTGCATGGACAGGCCGACCAACTCCGGCTGCGACGCCCCAAAGAGCAGCGGGCCGCCCTGGACCGATTCGCCGGCGGGGGACACGGCCGGCGACTGGTCGACTATCGCGCTGCCTATGCACGCTGGCGCGATCTCGACGATCGGCTTGCCGTCAAGAGCGCCCGGACGCAGGAGTTGGCCCGGACCTCAGAGGTCCTGCGTTCCGGGCTCGCCGAGATAGCCGCCGTTGATCCCCGACCCGGAGAGCTGCAGGAGCTGAGCACGCTCGCGGTGCGCTTGGCCGACGCCGAGGCACTGGGAACTGCTGCCAAGCAGGCCTACGACGCCCTGTCCGGTGATCCGATGGCCGACGGCGGCACCGTGCAGGCCGACGGGCTCAGTGCGCTGGCCCGCGCCGCGCTACCCCTGGAACGGGCCAGCGACGAGTCACTTCGGGTGTTGGGCGGCCGGGTGACAGAGCTGTCCTACACCGTCACCGACATCGCCGCAGAGCTCGCCCGCTACGTCCAGGACGCCGTCGCCGACCCGGGCCGGCTGGCCGAGATCCAAGAGCGGATCTCGGTACTGCAAACCGTGATCCGCCGTTTCGCCGCGCCGGGTTCGGGCAGCGACGGGGTGCTTGCCTGGGCACGCGAGGCCCAGCAGCAGTTACTCGATCTCGATGTCTCCGACGATGCTCTGGCCACCCTGCGGGAGCAACGCGATGCCGCTCGGCGCGCGGTTGGCGAACTGGGCGGACAGATCTCGAACGGACGACGTACGGCAGGGCGCCGGTTCTCGGCGTCCGTGCAGACCGAACTCGGCGCTCTGGCCATGCCCGAGGCTCGGATCGAGATCGAGATCGACACCGACAGCGACGCACCCGGACCCGACGGGATCGACGAGGTGACCCTCCTTCTCGTCCCGCACGCGGGTTCCGAGGCGGCCCCCTTGCACCGGACAGCCTCTGGCGGAGAACTGTCCCGGGTGATGCTGGCCATCGAGGTGGTCCTCGCCGGCAGTGACCCGATGCCGCTGATGGTCTTTGACGAGGTCGACGCCGGCGTGGGTGGACAGGCAGCCGTCCAGATCGGACGGCGGCTGGCCGCGTTGGCCACCCACCATCAGGTCCTGGTTGTCACGCATCTGCCGCAGGTCGCCGCGCACGGGGGTGCACACCTGGTCGTCGACAAGACCAGCGACGGCACGATCACCGGCAGCGGGATCCGTCAGGTCAGTGACAACGAGCGGGTACAGGAGCTGTCCCGCATGCTGGCCGGCCTACCCGACAGTGAGACAGGTCTCGCACACGCTGCCGAACTGCTGGCCACCGCCGCCGATCCGGCCTGACTGCGCGTGGCGGTTCGGCAGCCACCCGGGGCGGTGGGAGACTGGGCGGATGCGATTAGGCACCCTGCGCCGCGGCCGAGCCGCGGATGCGCTACCCGGAGTTTCCGGTGTGGTCAGACTCGACCGACGTACCAAAGATCTCACCAAGCGGCTGAACTCCGGCGAGATCGCGGTGATCGACCACACCGACATCGACCGGGTTGCTGCCGATGCCCTGGTAGCCCGCGGCGTGATCGCCGTCGTGAACGCATCGCCCAGCATTTCCGGGCGCTATCCCAACCTGGGACCGGGCATCCTGGCAAGAGCCGACATCCCGATCCTGGACAACGTCGGCGCTGACGTGTTCGGTAAGGTCAAGGAAGGCACGCGGGTCCGGGTCGATGGTGAATGCCTCTACGTCGGGGATCGGCTGGTGGCCGAGGGCCGGCAACTCGACGAGGCGGCCATCGCCGAGGCGATGGAGGATGCCAAGGCCGGGTTGTCCACTCAACTCGAGGCGTTCGCCGCCAACACGATGGAGTACATGAAACGCGAGCGCGCGCTGTTGCTCGACGGCGTGGGTGTTCCGGACATCAGGACCGACATGGAAGGCAAGCACGTCCTCATCGTCGTACGCGGATATGACTACAAGGAGGACCTGGCACACCTACGCTCCTACATCCGCGACTACCGGCCGGTACTGATCGGCGTCGACGGCGGTGCCGATGCTCTACGCGAGGCCGGATACAAGCCGGCAGTCATCGTCGGAGACATGGATTCGGTCTCCGACGAGACATTGCGCTCTGGTGCCGAGGTCATCGTGCATGCCTACGCCGACGGCCGGGCCCCCGGTCTCCCGCGGGTACAGGACCTCGGCGTGGAGGCCATCACCTTTCCGGCCACCGGCACGAGCGAGGACATCTCCATGCTGCTGGCCGACGCCAAGGGGGCCACCCTCATCGTTGCGGTCGGCACGCACGCCACACTCGTGGAATTCCTGGACAAGGGCCGAGGCGGCATGGCCTCGACGTTCCTCACCCGGTTGCGGGTCGGCGCGAAGTTGGTCGATGCCAAAGGGGTTAGCCGACTGTACAAGAGTCGGATCTCCTCGTCTGCGTTGATCTTCTTGGTCCTCGCAGCCTTCATCGCCATTGGTGCCGTGCTCGCGGTTTCCACCGCCGGGCGCACCTACCTGGATCTTTTCGATGACCGGTTGGGCGATCTGCTCGGCTGGTTGAAGGGCGTTTTCTCGTGATCGACTTTCGCTATCACCTGGTCTCGCTGATCGCGGTGTTTCTCGCAGTCGCACTCGGCATCGTGATCGGGACGACCCAGCTGAACGGCCGCGTACTGGACGGCCTGGAAGCCCAGGTCGGCACGCTGTCGGAAGAAAAGGACGCGCTGGAGGCGCAGACCGAGAGCCTCACCGACCAGTTGACCCAGGACGACGCGTATGACGATGCCGTCGCGCCGCTGGTCGTGGCGAATCGACTCGTCGGTGCATCGGTGCTGCTGGTCGTCTCCAGCGACGAAGTGAATGCGGAGGTCGTCGGCCAGACCACGACCCTGCTCCAAGCTGCCGGTGCCGAGTTGTCCGGAACGCTTCGCCTGCAGCCGGAGTTCACCGACCTGCAGACCGCGCCTGAACTGCAGGAGTACGTCACCGGAGTCGGCCTGCCCGCCGGGGTAATCCTGCCCGAGACCGACGACACGCCAGCGTTGGTGGCCAGCCTGATGGCTCAGGTCCTCATGCAACCCGCCGAGGGTGATTCGGCTCCGTCACAAGCCTCCACCACCAGCGTGCTGGCCGGGCTGGCTGCGCTGGGCGTCGTCACCTCGGACAGCGGGGAGATCGACTCCGCGGACTACGCGTTGATTCTGACCGGTGAGGGCTTCACCGGCGAGGATGCCGAGACGCGCAACCAGGCCCTGGTGGCCTTGGCCGTCGCCTTGGACTCGGCCGGTAGCGGAGCCGTCGTCGCCGGAACTGCGGCCTCCGCCGTAGAGGGTGGTCTGGTCGCCGCCCTGCGCGGTGATCCGAGTGCTGCGACCTCGGTGTCCACCGTCAACAACGTCGATGTCGGCTCCGGCCAAGTCGCGGCTCTACTGGCGCTCACCGCCGAGCGGACTGGCCAATCCGGAAGCTACGGCGTGGGCGAAGGCACCGTTCCACTGCCGCCGCTGGCTCCGTGAGGGCGCCTGGCCGCGACGATCCCCCGCCAGGCCCACGTCGAGGGGGGGTCGGCATCGCCGCTGCGGCGGCTGGTGCCCTGGTGCTGATCGAGGTGGGCCGCCGAGCGACTGTGCTGTCCGGTCCAGTCATGGTGCGCCGCAACCACCGCGGGGAGCCGGTAAATCTCGTTGCCGGTCCGGTCGCTGCCGTTACGTCCAGCCTCGCCGCTGCTGTCCTGCTGCCATCACGATTGGGCCGACCGGCCCTGCTGCTGGGTCTGGCCTCCGGTGCGATCGGCCTGTACGACGACCTAGCCGGGACTCGTCCTGACCATCTGCGAGACAAGGGCTTTCGCGGTCATCTCGCAGCGCTGCGCTCGGGTCGGGTGTCGAGCGGGGCGGTCAAAGTCGTGGGCCTCGTCGGCGCATCGATAGCCACGGCCGGTTCGATCTCGACCGGGCCAGCAGATCGGATCCTCGCTGCCGGCGTCATGGCCGGCAGCGCCAACCTGGTCAACCTGTTGGACCTGCGGCCCGGACGGGCGGCCAAAGCCTGTGCCCTGGTGGCAGCAACGCTGCTCGGTGGCGCCGCCGGCGGGGCGGGTGCGGCAGTAGTCGGAACGTCTCTGGGCGTGCTTCCAGCCGATCTGAGCGAGAAGGTGATGCTCGGCGACGCCGGCGCCAACGCACTGGGAGCGCTGGTGGGCTACCGGCTCGCGGCCGGGTCCGGACCGTTGGCGCGGGCGGGCATCTTGGCGGTCCTGGTCGCCCTGACCGCCGCGAGTGAGAAGATCAGCTTCACCCAGGTGATCGAGGCAACCCCAGGGCTGCGCGAACTCGACAGATGGGGCCGGCGCAGCGTCGAACAGACACCGTGACCAGCCCCGGGCTGCGCACGGTCGCCAAGGGCGTCGGCGCCGCGGCGGCACTCATCGCCGTTCTCACCCTGCTGGCCCGCTTGGCTGGATTCGGTCGCAACCTCGTCTTTGCCCGTACGGTCGGCACGACCTGTGTCGGTGACACCTATGTCGCCGCAAACACCGTGCCCAACATCATTTTCGAGATCGTGGCCGGGGGTGCTCTGGCCAGTCTTGTCGTCCCGATGCTGTCCGGCGCGATCGCCTCAGGTGATCATGAGCGGGCGCGGCGGACCGCTTCTTCGCTGCTGACCTGGACGATCCTGATCCTGGTGCCGATCAGCGCCCTGCTCGCGGTCCTGGCCAGGCCGCTGGCCCAGGCGCTGCTGTCGGGCAGCAGTTGTGCCGGTGCGGTCGAACTCGGTGCCCGGATGCTGCTCGTATTCGCCCCGCAGGTGGTCCTCTACGGCGTCGGCATCGTGCTGACCGGCATTCTCCAGGCGTACGGGAGATTCGCCGGACCGGCACTTGCTCCGCTGCTGTCCAGCCTGCTCGTCGCGGGTGCCTACGTCAGCTATCGGTTGTCGGCGGGCGTCCCGGATTCGGTCGACGATCTCGCCAGGTCTTCGGAGCTGATCCTGAGTGTGGGCACGACCACCGGTGTGGTGATTCTCGCGGCGGTGTTGCTGATCCCGTTGCGGCGTACCGGCTTGAGGCTCAAGCCCAGTCTCGGATTTCCGGCCGGGGTGGCGCCACGGGTGAGACGCCTGGCCGCCGCCGGGATCGCGACACTGGCCGCCCAGCAGATCGCGGTCGTGGTCGCGATCAGGTTGGCCAACGACGGAGCCCCTGAGGGCACCCAGGTCCTCTACCTGCTCGCGATGACGGTCTTCCTCCTGCCGTGGGGTGCCGTGGCCGTACCGCTGGCCATCTCGGCGTTTCCACGGCTGTCGGCGGCCTACGAGCGCGGAGACGAGAGTTCCTTTCGAGCGACCCTGGCGCCGACGACTTCGGCAGTTCTGCTCGGCTGCCTGGTCGGCTCGGCCGCCATGATCGCAGTTGCGGAGCCGGTTGCCCGGATCTTCGTGCAGGGCACGGGTGTTCCTGATTCCGATCTCACCGTTGCCAGGCTCGCCGCGACCATCGTCGCGTTCGCTCCAGGCCTGGCTGGCTATGGCCTGGTGGCCCTGCTCACCCGTGCTCTGTACGCCCGGGGCTTATGGAAAGAACCGACGCTGGCAGTGGTCGGCGGCTGGTTGGTGACGATTGCCGCGGCCGTCGGGCTGGCCGCCACGTTGCCGGACACCTCGCGTGGCGTCGCACTGGCCGCCGGGCACAGCATCGGGGTGCTCGTGGCGGGGGTTGCGCTGATCGTTGTGACCATCCGCTCGGCCGGACAGGAGTCGCTGCACGGACTCGCCCGAGTCGGCGCGGCCGCAGCCTTCGCTGTGCTGATCGCCGCGGTGGCAGGTCGACGGCTCGCGACGACCTGGGACGGTGGCGGCGTCGGCCTGGCCCTGCTACAGGTGTTGGCGGTCGGCATCGTCGTACTACTGATGGCGGGCGCGACGATGATGGTCCTAGCGCGCGGACAGGTGCGTGCAGTCCTGCGTGGTCTTCGCCGCGTGGACGCCGGCCAGGAGGAGGTGCGGAGCACGTCGTGACACCGAGCGAGCATCGCAGCGAGGAACGAGCGAGGAGCGCAGCGAAGGCAGTGCCCGAAGGGCGCGCACGTGCGGAGCACGTCATGACCTCGAGCGAGCAGGGGCTGACTGGTCGACGAATCGTCCAGGTCCTGGCAACCAGTACCGGAGGCGTCGGAACGCACGTCCGGGCGATCCTTCCGGGGCTTACGGCTGCTGGCGCCACCGTGACCGTCTGCGGTCCGCCGGCCACCGACGAACTGTTCGGATTCCGGGCAGCGGGCTTTGGGTTCAAGCCGGTGCGGATCGCCTCAGGCCTACGTCCGGTCGCGGATGCCCGAGCGTTGCTGAGTCTGCGCAACGCTTTGCGCGGAGCCGACCTCGTCCACGCGCATGGGCTGCGAGCCGGCCTGCTGTCGGTGTTGGTGCGATCTGCTGTCCCGGTCGTGGTAACTGTGCACAACGCGCTGCTCGAGCCTGCGGGTGTCAAGAGAGGGATCAGTAAAGCCTTGGAGCGTCTGGTCGTCCGTGGAGCGGACGTTGTGCTGGCTGCCTCACTGGATCTGGCCGAACACGCCCGCTTCCTGGGTGGGCGAGACGTCCGGTCCACGCCGGTCTCGGCACCGGCGCTGCCTGAGGCCACCCGCAGCCGGGCAGAGGTTCGCGCCGACCTCGGGATGACCGAAACGGCGCCACTGCTGCTCGCAGTCGGGCGGTTGCATCCGCAGAAGGGCTACCACACATTGCTCTCCGCGGCTCGGCATTGGCGCGGCCGCACTGACGGCCTGCTGGTGGTGATAGCCGGCGACGGCCCCCTTTCCGCAGACCTCGCCGAATGGATCGCGCGCGAGCACCTACCGGTGCGATTGCTCGGGCGACGCAGTGACGTGGCGAATCTGCTTGCCGCCAGTGACCTGGTCGTACTGACCTCGCTCTGGGAGGCTCGCGCGCTGGTGGCTCAGGAGGCGCTGCGTGCTGGCCGGCCGCTAGTGGCCACTGCGGTCGGTGGCATCCCGGAGTTGGCCGGTCATGGCGCCGGAATCCTGATCCCGGCCGATGACCCGGCCGCCCTGGACGCGGCGGTCACCGGCTTACTCGAGGATCCGGCCCGGGTGGCCGCCCTCGTCGAGGCCGGCCTGACCGCCGCCGCCGGCTGGCCGACGCTGGAGGACACCGTCGGACAGCTCAGCGCGTTGTACGTCGAACTCCTGGGCTCGTCGTGATCGTCTGCTTGTGGCCACGCCTGTGCAGCCCGCCATGAGCGGTGGGCGAGGCCTTCGCCTGACCTGCTGGCTACTGACGGTGGGAATCGGTGCCGGCCTGGGATTCGGACCCGTTCCGCAATCCAGCGCGGCTGTGGGCGGCACAGAGATTTCGGCCGATCGCGTCGTCGTTCTCGGCATCCCAGGGTTGCTCTGGGGCGACGTGGCATCGGGTGTGGCCCCTGACCTGACCGAACTGGCCGGCGCCGGTGCGCTCGGCAACATGACCGTTCGGGCAGCCCGTTCGCGTACCTGCATCCTGGACGGCTTGGCCACCTTGGGGGCAGGAAATCGCGCGCGTTATCCCGCGCCGACCGAGGACGTCCAGGAACCCTCGCCGCCGCTGACCGCGGAGCAGGAGGCCCAGCGGATGGCGACGCTGGCCGGGTGCGGACAGCAGGAGCAGGTGGCCCTGGCCGGCCTGACTGATGTCAGCCAGACCGTCGCCCGGATCGCCGCAGACGAAGGCACCCGCGCATTCGGTGCCGACCCAGGTGCACTGGGCGAGGCAGTCAGCTGCTCGACCGCGATCGGCCGGTCCTCGGCCGTTGCGGTGTCCGGCCCGACGGCACAGGTCTCGGTCATCGATGATCTGCCTGCCGGAACCGAGCAGCGGGCCGATGCCCTGAGTCGCTGTCCGCTGAGCGTGATCATCGTGCCGGATCTGATCGGCAGTGTGCCCTCCGTGGGCCTGACCGACGAGCAGCCTGCGGCCGGCCAGCTTCCGGAGACCGGACCGGGCGGGCTGGCCGGAATGCTCGGGCGTCCCCGGTCACAAGCCCTGGCGGCCCTGGACACCGTGATTGCCGACGTACGGTCGGCGATCGCTGGCCTTGACGGGAAAACATTGCTGTTGGTGGCGGGGTTGTCGGAGAAGGGCGTCAGCAGGGCGCAGCTGCACCCGCTGATTGCCGTACACCCGGATCTACCGCCCGGCTATCTCAGTTCCTCGAGTACTGGACGGGCGCCGTACGTGCAGTTGATCGATGTGGCCCCGACGGCGCTTCGTGCCCTGGGGCTCGAGAATCCCGACAGCATGGTCGGCTCGGCCATGCGCTGGGCCGGACCGAGGGAGAGTCTCGACGAGGCGCTGGTCAACCTGCGTGACCTCAACCGGGCGGCGGTTGCCCATGGCGGTGTGACCAGGCCCTTCTTCTGGAGCCTGGTCGTCCTAGCCGGTGCCCTTGTCGTCGGTCTGGTGCTGGTCGCCTTCTGGAAACCGGCCAAGGCTAGTAGGCGCGGGCGACTTGGTCGCGGTCTGTCCAGAGGCGCGCTCGCATTCGCGGCACTTCCGGCCGCGACTCATCTGGCCAACCTCACGCCGTGGTGGCGCTCCCCGAATCGCGAAGTCGCCCTCGGGCTGGCGGTGGCCGGATGTGTCGTCGTCCTCGTGCTGTTCGCCCTCGTCCTGGGCGGCCGTCGAGGTCCGATCGGGCGGCTGCTGCCAGGGGGGCGGCCCAGGGCCGGCCCGGCCGTCGTGGTCATGTTGATCACGGCGCTGACGGTCGGTGTGGACGTGGTACTGGGTTCGCCGATGGAGCTCAACAGTCTGTTGGGCTACAACGCGATCGTGGCCGGGCGATTCATCGGTCTGGGCAATCTGAGTTTCGGCGTGTTCGCGGTGTGCATCTTGCTCACCACAGTGGTGCTCGTACGGGGGGCCACCCGGCAGGTGCTGGTCGGCGTCGGGGCGGTGGGAGCCCTCGCCGTGGTGATCGTGGGTGCAGCCGGCCTCGGGCGGGACTTCGGCGGTGTGCTCGCCCTGGTGCCCGGGTTTCTGTTCCTCGCCGTATTTGCCACCGACACCCGATTGTCGGTCCGCCGGGTGCTGTCGATCGGGGCAGTGACCGCGGTGGCGGTTTCAGCCTTCGCGCTCCTGGACTATCAGCGGTCTGCTGACGAACGAACGCACCTGGGCCGCTTCGTCGCTCAGCTCGTAGATGGCCAGGCGTGGACCGTCGTTGCCCGCAAGGCCCAGGCAAACCTGGACGTGCTCACGGGCAGCCCAGTGACCTGGTTGATCCCGATCTTCTCGATCGCGCTGTGGGTCATGCTCCGCCGCGGCGGCCAGCTGCGAGAGTTCCTGGCTGCTCAGCCGCGTTGGCGAGCTGGATTGTTGGCGGCCAGCATTTCGGTTGCCATCGGTGCATTGATCAACGACTCCGGGGTCGCAGTTCCCGCCATCGCTGCCTGCGTCGTCGTCCCGGTGCTGGTCTGGCTCGGCTCGGGCGCGAACCCGCCCGGGGGCGAGTCGAGTTCCGGTTCGCCGCACGACACCCCGAGTCTGACCGCCGAGGCGGCGCGACCGCGTGTTAGCGTGAACTCCCGTGAACCGACCGGGTGATCGTCGCTCTTCCCACACCACCAACTATCTGTTCGTGACCGGCGGTGTCGCCTCGTCACTGGGCAAGGGCTTGACTGCCAGTTCGCTCGGCTCCCTGCTCTCGGCTCGGGGTCTGCGGGTCACCATGCAGAAGCTCGACCCGTACCTCAATGTCGATCCGGGAACGATGAACCCGTTCCAGCACGGTGAGGTCTTCGTCACCGAGGATGGGGCCGAGACCGACCTCGACGTCGGTCACTACGAACGCTTCCTCGATATCAATCTCGCCGGCTCGGCCAATGTGACGACCGGCCAGGTCTACGCGGAGGTGATCGCCAAGGAGCGGCGCGGTGAGTACCTCGGTGACACCGTCCAGGTGATCCCGCACATCACCAACGAGATCAAGGACCGCATCCTCGGCACCGCCGGCGGTCAGGACGGCCATCCGGGCATCGATGTCGTCATCACCGAGATCGGCGGCACCGTCGGGGACATCGAGTCGCTGCCCTTCCTCGAGGCCGCCCGCCAGATCCGGCACGACGTCGGCCGGGACAACGTGTTCTTCCTGCACGTGTCCCTCGTCCCGTACCTCGCGCCCAGCGGCGAACTGAAGACCAAACCGACCCAGCACTCGGTCGCCGCTCTGCGCAGCATCGGTATCCAGCCCGACGCGATCGTCTGCCGTAGTGATCGGGAGATCCCGGACGCCTTGAAGCGAAAGATCAGCTTGATGTGCGACGTGGACTCCGAGGCCGTTGTCTCGGCCTCTGATGCGCCGTCGATCTACGACATTCCGAAGGTGCTCCACGCCGAGGGCCTGGATGCCTACGTCGTACGGCGGCTCGGCCTGCCCTTCCGCGATGTGGACTGGACCCAGTGGTCAGACCTGCTCGACCGGGTACACAAACCGCGACAGTCACTGACGATCGCATTGGTCGGTAAGTACGTCGACCTGCCTGATGCCTATCTTTCGGTCACCGAGGCGATGCGAGCCGGGGGATTCGCCCATCACACGCACATCGAGACCCGTTGGGTCACCTCCGACGACTGCGAGACCAGCAGCGGTGTCGCACAACAACTCTCCGATGTGGACGGTGTGGTCGTGCCCGGCGGGTTCGGCGTACGCGGTATCGAGGGCAAGGTCAGGGCCATCTCTTACGCGCGCGCGAACGGAATACCCACGCTCGGCCTGTGCCTCGGCCTGCAGTGCATGGTGATCGAGGTGGCCCGCAATATGGCCGGTCTGATCGACGCCAATTCCGCGGAATTCGACCCGACGACCGAGCATCCGGTGATCGCCACGATGGCCGATCAGGTGGACGTGGTCGCCGGGGATCGAGACATGGGCGGCACCATGCGGTTGGGTAGCTATCCGGCCGAGCTGACTCCGGACTCGATCGTGGCCCGTGCCTACGGCGAGACCAAGGTGCACGAACGGCATCGGCACCGCTATGAGGTGAACAACGCCTATCGCGAACAGCTCGAGGCTGCAGGAATGGTTTTCTCCGGGCTGTCGCCGGACGGTCGGCTGGTCGAGTTCGCTGAACTGAAGAGAGATCTGCACCCGTTCTTCGTTGGCACCCAGGCGCATCCGGAATTCATGTCCCGCCCGACGCGACCGCATCCGCTGTTCGCGGCGTTGGTCCGCGCCGCGCTGGACCGCTCGGAGTCCTTGCGGATCCCGGTCGACCTCGATCCTGTCGCGCGGTGAGCCCTGATCGGAGGCCGCTGGCAGACGAGCCGCTTCCCGACCCGAACGCCTATCCGACGCTGTCTTCGCGAACCGCCTTCGAAGGGAAGGTGGTTTCGCTTCGTCAGGACGAGGTACAGATGTCGGACGGCTCGACCGGGCAGCGGGATGTGGTGGTGCACCCTGGGGCGGTCGGTGTGCTCGCCCTAGACGACGAGGAACGGATCGTCATGATCCGGCAGTACCGCCATCCCGTACGCCGGTACCTCTGGGAGCTGCCGGCGGGCATCAAGGACGTTGCCGACGAGCCGCTGATCGAGACAGCTCGCCGGGAGCTTGCCGAGGAAGCCGGTCTGCAGGCCGGCCGATGGCATCGGCTGCTGGACTTCTTCGCGACCCCGGGCGGCTCGTCGGAGGAGGTGACAGTGTTCTTGGCCCGCGAACTGAGCGAGGCGGTGCCGCCGGAGGACTTCGTGGTCTCCGGCGAGGAACTCGACCTCGAGGTACGGCGTGTCCCGTTGGCCGAGGCGCTTGCGGCGGTGCAGTCCGGCCGGATCCGGAACTCCATCGCGGTGGCCGGAATCCTCGCCGCCGTCGTCGCCAAAGGTGCTGATTGGGGAGATCTACAACCGTCCGGCTGAGATTGCCATACAGCCGAGCCAGGAGTGCGGACCAGCTGGGGCCCCGGGTTCGAGCGCTACGTGCGCAACAACGTCACTGCCACCCAGCACCTCCTGGAGGCGGTCCGCGCCGTCCCGGGGCGCCGCGTCGTCTACGCTCCTCGTCCTCGGTCTACGGCCAGGCGGAAACTCTCCCGACCGCCGAGAATGCGATGCCCCGGCCCGCCTCGCCGTACGGCGTGACGAAGCTCGCCGCCGAGCACCTCTGCAGCGCGTACGCGGACGTCTGCGAGCTCGACATCGTCGCACTGCATCTTCTCCGTGTTCGGACCCCGCCAGCGACCAGACATGACCTTTGCCGCCTTGTGAGGTTCGCGTCTTTCTACCCGGGCCGCTCGACCTGTCGCGTGTCCGTGAGCGCCTCGCGACTCCACGTCCACTGCACCCTGAGCGGGCCGGCCGGCGTACCGCCGCCGCCCTCCGAGACCGGTTGTCAGCGGTGGGCGACTGAGCCCAGGGCCCGCCACCGACGGTGCAGGGGGCCTTCGCCGAGGCGTTCGGCCACCTCGCCACCTACGGTGAGCGGGTGAACGTGGTCGTCCTCGCCGACACCCACGCTCCTCGACGGTGGCGAGGAGCAACGCCTCGAGTGGCCGAACACCTGCGCGCGGCCGATCTGATCCTGCACGCCGGGGATGTGTGCATCCCAGACGTACTCGACGAACTGTGCGTCTACGCACCGGTTCTGGCCGTTCGCGGTAACAACGACGGGCCGGAGATCGCAGCCTGGGGGGCGCCGGATCAACTGATCACCGACATCGACGGCTTGTCAGTGGGCATGATTCATGACAGCGGTGCCAGCAAGGGCCGCATGTCTCGGATGCGGCGGCTGTTCCCGACCTGCGAACTCGTGGTCTTCGGGCATTCGCACATCCCAATGGACATCGCAAGCGAAGGTTTGCAGCTGTTCAATCCAGGTTCGCCCACCGACCGACGTCGCCAGCCGCACGGAACCCTGGGGCTGCTGGACATCCGGCGTGGCCGGCTGGTCGCGGCCCGAATCGTTGCGGTGACCTGAGGTCGGCAGGCCCTAAGCTCGGGTCTGGAGCAACGGAGCTCGCACCTTGGATGAAGGGCGGATTGAGCGGATGAAGGTCGGCGTACCCCGCGAGGTCAAGAACCACGAATACCGCGTCGCGTTGACGCCGGCCGGGGTCACCGAGCTGCTGCGCGCTGGGCATGAGGTCGTGATCGAGCATGATGCCGGCGCCGGGTCGCTGATTCCAGACGCGGACTTCAAAGCCGCCGGTGCGCAGATCCTGTTGAATGCCGACGATGTTTGGGGCGCAGCCGATCTTGTACTCAAGGTCAAGGAGCCCATCGCCGAGGAATACCACCGGATGCACTCCGGCCAGACGCTGTTCACCTACCTGCACCTGGCGGCCTCAGCGGAGTGCACGAAGGCGCTGCTCTCCTCGGGAATCGACGCGGTGGCCTATGAAACGGTCCAGCTCGCAGACCTCTCGCTGCCGTTGTTGGCGCCGATGTCCGAAGTGGCCGGCCGAATGGCACCGCAGTGTGGTGCCCACAGCCTCGAGCGGGCACAGGGCGGCCGAGGAGTGCTCCTGGGCGGGGTGTCCGGCGTGTACGCGGCAACCGTGGTCGTCATCGGCGCCGGCGTGTCCGGGATGAACGCTGCAGCCATCGCCCTGGGCATGCAGGCCGAGGTGATCCTGCTCGACAACAACGTGGAGAAGTTGCGCGCCGCGGACCGGATCTACCAGGGTCATCTGCAGACCGTGGCGTCGAACTCCTATGAGGTCGAGCGGGCCGTTCTCGGTGCGGATCTGGTTATCGGAGCAGTGCTCGTGCCTGGCGCCAAGGCGCCGACACTGGTGTCCAACGACCTGGTCTCACGGATGCGGCCGGGGTCGGTCCTGGTGGACATCGCCGTGGACCAGGGCGGCTGCTTCGAGGACACCCGGCCGACGACCCACGACGATCCGACTTACCGCGTGCACAACTCCGTCTTCTACTGCGTGGCGAACATGCCGGGCGCGGTACCGAATACCTCCACCTATGCGCTGACCAACGTCACACTCCCGTACGTGATGTCGCTGGCCAACCGTGGTCTGCAAGGTGCGGTGGCCGCAGACCCCGCCCTGGCCATGGGAGTCAACGTCGTTGCGGGGCATGTCGTCTACGACCATGTCGCCACGGCGCACGGGCTGCCCTATGTCCCGTTGGAAGAGGCCCTGACTGGCTGAACCGGCCGTCCCGGCGGCGGCGAGATCCGAACAGATACCGGAGGCGGTTGCGGTGCCCGAGCCGGCGGCTCTGTTGAGCCGGGAAATGCGGGGCTACCTCGACCATCTCGGGATCGAGCGAGGACTGGCCACCAACACACTGACCTCCTACCGGCGGGACTTGCGGCGCTACGTCGGGCACCTGGCCATCCGAAGCAGGGGATCGCTGTCGAAGGTGACCGAGTCCGACGTCGCGGAATTCCTTGCTTGTCTTCGGCTCGGCGACGAGTTGCATCCGCCGCTGTCAGCGGCCTCGGCCGCGCGAGCCGTTGTCGCCGTACGTGGGCTGCATCGTTTCGCCGTACGCGAGGGCTGGATCTCCGACGATGTGGCGGTGGGTGTCCGGCCACCGGCACCGCCGCGCCGGCTGCCCAGAGCCATCCCGGTCGACTCGGTGGCGGCGCTGCTGGAGGCGGCCAATCTGGACGACGAACCGCGCTCCCTGCGCGACCGGGCGTTACTCGAACTCCTGTACGGCACCGGTGCGCGAATTTCCGAGGCGGTCGGGCTGGCGGTCGATGACGTGGACCGCGCCTCCGGCACGATCCGGGTGACGGGCAAAGGCAGCAAGCAGCGGATCGTCCCGATCGGCTCGTACGCCCTGACAGCTCTGGACGCCTATCTCGTCCGTGGCCGGCCGGCGCTGGCCGCTGGGGGGCGAGGACTCAGCGCCTTGTTCCTCAATGCCCGTGGCGGCCGGCTGTCCCGGCAGAGCGCCTGGACGATCCTGCGTACGGTCGCCGATCGGGCAGGCATCCCCGAGGACCTCTCTCCGCACACCTTGCGGCATTCGTTCGCCACGCATCTGCTCGACGGCGGCGCAGACGTCCGCGTGGTGCAGGAACTGCTCGGCCATGCGTCGGTGACGACCACACAGGTCTACACCCTGGTCACTGTCGATCGGCTGCGTGAGGTGTACGCGACCAGCCATCCCCGCGCGCTGGGATGAGAACCGGTCGGCTCCGGCGTTCAGCGGGTGATCGACCGCCAGCACCCTCGGGCGACCGTGTCGAGGGTCGACACGTCCACGGGCGAGCCACCGGCGCCGGCAGCCAGTGAGACGGCTGGACCCAGGGCCAGGTTGTAGAGCACGTCGGCGGGTAGATCGACCAAGATATCGCCGAGCGACGCGGTCATGGCCGACCAGATGCCGGCCACCTCGTCGTCGATCTCGTGAACGACCCTGGCGTAGGGCGAGGCCTCGAGTTGGAGCAGGAACCGGGCCCGCTCCGGCCGCTCGACCAGGTGCGCATGTACGCGATGCCAAGCACCGAGGAAGCGCTTCTCCGGAGGGGCTCCGGATTCCCAACCGGCTGCCGCCGCCATCCCGAGGTCGCGCTTGACCTCGGCGTAGACGGTCAGGATCAACGAGTCCTTGTCGGCATAGTGCACATAGATGGTGCCGGCTGCCACTCCGGCACGACGGGCGACCTCACCCATGGATGCGCCGTGCAGGCCCCGAGCAGCGACGAGTTCCAGCAACGCCTGGCGGACTGCCGCTGCCCGATCCACACCGCTGGAAGCGCTCAGACCGATGCCGTTCCTGCCAGGGCCGCAACGTCGAAAGTGACGCCGGTCTCGCGTTCGGATACGGCCCACAAAGTCTCGGCCGGCCCGCGCGCCAGGGATCGCCCCACGAGTGGACGACGCACCGCCGGGCCGTTGTTGACCAATCGTGGGGCATACAACTGCCCGCTTTTTGCGGCCGGGTCCGTCGCAGCCCGTAGCTGTGGCCGCGCGCCGCGGGCGGCCGACATGCCGATTCGCTGGGCGAGGACGTGGCCAAGCCGTTGACTGGAACCACCTCCGGTGTTGATGACGCTGGTGGCTTGCAGATCGGTGTCGGACAGGCCGGGATGGGCGACCAGACTGGCCACCCCTGACCCTGCTGCAGCCAGCCTTCGGTGTAGCTCGACGGCGAAGTGCAGGTTGGCCAGCTTGGACTGCCCGTACGCGCGCCACGGGGTGTAGCGCCCGTGCAGATGAGGATTGGCCGGATCGACCGGGCGACCCAGGTGGCGGGCGGTCGAGGACACCGACACAATCCTGGAACCGGGTGCGGCCGCCAACGCGGGCAACAGCCGGGCAGTGAGGACGAAGTGCCCCAGGTGGTTCGTGCCCAGCTGCAGTTCGAAGCCATCCTCGGTACGACCCTCTGGCGTTGCCATGACCCCAGCGTTGTTGGCCAGAATGTCGATCCGAGGATGAGTCTGCAGGATCGTCGCGGCAGCGGCCTCGGTCGAGGCGAGTGATCCGAGGTCGAGCGAGATCACCTCGAGGGAGGCCTCCGGTATCTCCGTCACGATTTCCCCGCGGGCTGCTTCGGCTTTGTCCAGATTGCGAGCGGCCATGACGACGTGGGCTCCCTTGCGGGCAAGCTCGCGCGCCATCTCGAGTCCCAGCCCACCGTTGGCACCGGTGATGACCGCAACTTTGCCGGACTGGTCGGGGATATCGTGAGGCGTCCAGGACATGCGTGCTCCAAAGCTCGTGAATGAATGTTCATTCATGATTGCAAGGACGATGGCGGCTGTCAATTCCGGCACAGCTAAGGCTCGCCCGCGGGCTCCGTACTGTAAAGCTGCAGTTGAGCTTGAAATGCGTTGGGCGGTAGTCGATTCCGGACCCCTCGTCGGCGGGTCGCCTTGCTCGCGCCTTGACTGCGACCTAGTGTCGCCGCCAAGGACGCCGCCGGCAGAGCACCGGGGGCAGCCGGTAGCGACCGATCCAAAGGCGGCAGTCGTGGCGCGACGAAGTGGCACAGAGCCCCAGGCTCTGCCCTTCTCCGACGACCCGGCCAGCCCAGCGGCCAGCCGTTCGGTGGCCCGCGGTGATCCGGCCAAGGCTCGGCAACGTCCGCTTCCCGCACCGCCGGTCCTGGACCGCCACGGTCCAGCCAAGGTGATCGCGATGTGCAACCAGAAGGGTGGCGTGGGTAAGACCACCTCGACGATCAACCTCGGCGCGGCATTGGTCGAGTTCGGGCGCAAGGTCCTGCTGTTGGACTTCGATCCGCAGGGGGCCTTGTCCGTCGGACTCGGCGTACCAGCCCACGATCTGGATCGCAGCATCTACAACGTGCTGATGGAGCGCGACGTCGGCATCGCCGACGTACGGCTCAAGACCAAGGTGGACGGGCTTGACCTGATTCCCAGCAACATCGACCTGTCGGCGGCCGAGGTCCAGTTGGTCAGCGAGGTCGCCCGTGAGCAGGCGCTCAAGCGGGCGCTGCGGCCGGTCATGGACGAGTACGACTACATCTTCATCGACTGCCAGCCATCCCTGGGGCTGCTCACGGTGAACGCGTTGACAGCTGCTCAGGGCGTGATCATTCCGCTGGAATGCGAGTACTTCAGTCTGCGCGGCGTGGCCCTGCTCGTGGACACCATCGACAAGGTCACCGAGCGGTTGAACCCAGATCTATCCATCACCGGCATCCTCGCGACGATGTACGACGCCCGGACGCTGCACGCCAAGGAGGTTTTCACCCGGGTGGTGGAAGCATTCGGGGACACCGTGTTCCAGACGGTGATCGCCCGTACCGTCCGATTCCCCGAGACGACCGTCGCCGGCGAGCCGATCACCTCGTGGGCACCGCATTCGCAGGGGGCCAACGCCTACCGCAACCTGGCCAAGGAGGTCGTCGCCGCCGGGTGATGCCGGCAGGCGGATCCGACGTCATTCCGGTTCGGCGGTTCGGCGGACTTGGGCGGACAGCGCTGTCAGTGGCACCCCGAGAGCCTGGGCCAACGCGGCGACGGTGAAGAACGCCGGGGTCGGCACCCGGCCGCTCTCGATTTTGCGGAGCGTTTCGACCGAGATGCCGGCGCGCTTGGCGACATCGACCATGCTGCGCGAACCGCGGGCCGCCCGCAGCGCCTGTCCCAGCCTTTGACCGCGGAGTCGCTGCTCGGTGTTCAGCGGTGGGCGCACCATATCCGTGATACTAATACCGGTATTCCTATACCGGGATGGAGACTTCATGGTGGAGCTGCGAAACCCTGGCGAGATCGAAGCTATGCGGGCATCGGGCCGGGTCGTCGCACAGGCGCTGCAGGAAGTCCGCGCCGCGGCGAAAGTGGGCAGCCGGTTGTCCACACTCGATGACGTGGCGGGAGAGGTGATCCTCGGAGCAGGTGCAACTTCGCCGTTCCTCGGGTATCAGCCGTCCTTCGCACCTACCCCGTTTCGAGGCGTTATCTGCGCCTCGGTCAACGATGTCGCACTGCACGGAACTCCTGGGCCGTACCGGTTGGCCGATGGAGATCTGCTGAGCATCGACTGCGGGTCGATCCTAGACGGATGGGCCGCCGACGCCGCGACGAGCTTCGTCGTCGGGATCCCACGACAGGCTGATCTGGAGCTGATCGAGACGACGAAGGCCGCACTTGACGCTGGCATTCGGGCTGCTCGGGTCGGGGGTCGGCTGGGCGACATCAGCGCCGCGATCGCGGCCGTCGGGAGAGCGGCCCGCTGCGGGATCTCGACCGACTACGGCGGGCATGGAATCGGCCGAACCATGCACCAGGACCCGTCGGTTCCCAACGACGGCCGCCCAGGACGCGGGTTACCGCTGCGATCGGGGCTGGTGATCGCCATCGAACCGTGGTTCATGGCCGGCGGCGGAGACGGCTACCTGGTCGATGACGATGGCTGGACCCTGCGCTCGGCCGATGGGAGCCGAGCGGCCCATGTCGAGCACACCGTGGCCCTCACCGCGGACGGACCGCTGATCCTCACCGCGCCTCCGGAGTCTGAATCAGGGCGTCCCTGAGTCGAAAGGTTCGAATCAGGGACGCCCTGAGTCGAATGGTCACCGCCAGCGAGCGGACTACTGTCGCCGGTCATGGACGCGGGCGGGCGGGCGACGAGCCCCCTCGCTGCGCCACCGGAGGACCCGACTGCCGGGACCGCCGCGTCCGGTGACGGGCGCTTCCATGTCACGCTGACCAACTTCGCGGGCCCGTTCGACCTGCTGCTGAGCCTGATCAGCAAGCACAAGCTCGACGTCACCGAGATCGCGCTGTCGCAGGTGACCGACGAATTCATCAGTTACCTCGAAGTCGCTGGAGACGGCCTGGATCTGGGCCAGGCCACCGAGTTCCTCGTCGTCGCTGCGACTCTGTTGGATCTCAAGGCCGCGAGATTGCTGCCGTCGGCCGAGGTCGAGGACGAGGACGACCTGGCCGCGCTGGAAGCGCGGGACCTGCTCTTCGCTCGGCTGCTGGCATATCGCGCGTTCGGTCAGGCGGCAGACTTCCTTCGCGCGCACGAGCTGGACCAAGCACGTCGCTTCGCCCGCGAGGTCAGCCTGGAGCCGCGTTTTGCTCAAGCCCTCCCGGACGTCCTGTTAGGCGTCGGCGTGGCGGCCTTTGCGGCCCTGGCCGTTCAGGCTCTGCAGCCGCGGGAACCGGTTGAAGTGTCCACCTCGCACCTACACGTACCCAGGGTCAGCGTGCGCGAGCATGCCGGAATTCTGCGCAAGCGGCTGGCCGGAGGAGCGACGACCACGTTCCGCGCCCTGACCTCGGACTGTTCGACAACGCTCGAAGTCGTCGCCCGATTTCTGGCCCTGCTCGATCTGCACACCCGCGGATCGGTGTCCCTGGAACAGCTCACCGCACTCGGCGAGCTGCACGTGCGCTGGACCGCGGAAGAGCATGCGGCCGGAACCGATGTCGGCCAGGAGTGGGACGAGCGGCCAGATGCGACGGACCACGGCGCCGTACGCGATGATGGGTCGAACCACGGCCCGCCTGACCGCTACTGAACCCGCAGAGGACACCCCCCATGACCACCGCGATCGACGAGCGCCTGCGCGGCGCCGTCGAAGCCATCCTCTTCGTGGTGGACACCCCGGTCCCCGCAGTCACCCTTGCCGAGCTGCTTGACGTCGACGAGGTCACCATCAGCGAACAACTGCATGCCCTGGCCTCGGAGTACGAACAGCAACACCGCGGCTTCACCCTGCGCCCGGCCGGCGAGGGCTGGCGCCTCTATACCCGCGAGGAGTACGCCGACCACGTCGAGCGCTACGTCACCGAGGGCCAGCGGGCCAGATTGACCCAGGCCGCATTGGAAACCCTCGCCGTCGTCGCGTACCGCCAGCCGGTCACCCGGTCCCGGATTTCGGCGATCCGCGGGGTCAGCGTCGATGGTGTGATCCGCACCTTGCTCAGCCGCGGGCTGGTGGCCGAGGAGGGCTCTGACCCACAGACCGGTGGCGGGCTCTATGTGACGACACAGCTGTTCCTGGAGAAGCTGGGTCTGTCCAGCATCAGCGAACTACCAGACCTGGCTCCACTGCTGCCCGACGTCGAATCGGTCCTGTCCGAGGACGCCAACCCGTGATGGCCGATTCGCCCGACCAGTCCGGGGAGCGGCTGCAGAAGGTACTCGCCCGTGCGGGGATCGGGTCGCGGCGGGCCAGCGAGGAGCTCATCGCCCAGGGCCGGGTGAGTGTCAACGGTGAGCAGGTGCGCGAACAGGGCCGCCGGGTAGACACCCAGACCGATCGGATCGCCGTCGACGGGAGCGTGGTGATCACCCGCACCGACCTGGTGCATCTGGCGATGAACAAGCCCGAGGGAGTCCTCTCGGCGATGTCGGACGACCGCGGCCGGCCGACCGTCGGCGATCTGATCGCCGAACGCGGCGACGCGGTATTCCATGTCGGGCGCCTGGATATCGACACCGAGGGCCTGTTGCTGCTGACCAATGACGGGCCGCTCGGTCATCGGCTGGCCCACCCCTCCTACGAGGTTCCCAAGACTTATCTGGCACAGGTCTCCGGAGCGATCTCCCGCGATCTCGGGCGCAGGCTCAAGGCCGGGATCGAACTTGATGACGGCATGGCCAGGGTCGACTCGTTCAAGCTGGTCGACGTCGCGGCCGGTCAGGCACTGGTCGAACTCGTCCTGCACGAAGGACGCAACCGGCTGGTGCGCCGACTGCTGGCCGCGACCGGGCATCCGGTGAATCGCCTGGTACGAACCCAGATCGGGCCGGTACGCCTGGGCCGTACGAAACCGGGCGCGATCCGCAAACTGTCGCCGCACGAGATCGCCGAGCTGATGAAGCTCGTCGGGCTGTGACCTCCTCGAAGCCAGACGATGACACCACGGTCATCGCCATCGATGGGCCATCGGGCACCGGCAAGTCGTCGGTAGCCCGCGAGGTGGCTCGACGGCTGGGGGTGGGATATCTGGACACCGGTGCGATGTATCGCGCGCTCACTGCGGTCGTTCTGGCCGAGGGCATCGACCCAGCCGACGGCGAGGCCGTCGCCCAGCGCGCCGCGGGTCTGGCGATCGGCATCGACACCGACCCGGAGATCGACAACGTCACCGTCAATGGCCAGGACGTGACCGAGGCAATCCGCTCGCCGGAGGTGACGGCTGCGGTGAGTGCGGTCTCCGCGGTGCCGGCAGCCCGGCGCCGACTTGTCGCAGCCCAACGCCGGCTCACCCAGGGATCGACCGCGGTGGTCGAGGGGCGCGACATCGGCACCGTGGTATTTCCCTCCGCTCGGCTCAAGATCTTTCTCACCGCGACCCCGGCTGCGCGGGCTGCCAGACGCGCGGCGCAACTCGGCGTTGTCGAACCTGGTGAGATGGCGACACTGGCCGAGGGCCTGCGTGCGCGCGACGAGTTGGACTCCACCCGCGCGGAGAGCCCCCTACGTCCAGCTGCCGACGCGGTCGTCATCGACAGCACCGAGCTGAGCCGAGAGGACGTCGTCGAGGCGATCCTGAACGCCGTGACCGCCCACGGACGTTCCGAGTGAAGGACGCCCGGTATCGAACCTATTGGCACAAGGCGTCCTTCACTCGAAATGTGCTGGCGCGCCGGTGAGCGAGCAGCCACCCGACCCGGCGCACGCTGAGGCAACTGCTCCGTTGCCGACGGTGGCCGTCGTCGGCCGGCCCAATGTCGGCAAGTCGACGCTGGTCAACCGCATCCTCGGACGCCGAGCCGCAGTCGTACAGGACACGCCGGGAGTGACCCGCGACCGGGTGAGCTACGAAGCGCTCTGGTCCGGTCGACAGTTCCTGGTCACCGATACCGGAGGGTGGGAACCCAAAGCGACCGGCCGCGCGTTGCGGATTGCCGAGCAGGCCGAACGCGCCATGCAGACCGCCGATGTGGTGATCCTCGTCGTGGACACCACCGTTGGCCCGACCGAGACCGATCTGGCCGCGGCCCGGGTGCTGCGGCGCAGCGACCGGCCCGTGCTGCTGATCGCCAACAAGGTGGATGACGAGCGCACCGAGCCGGCCGTGGGGGAGTTGTGGAGCCTGGGACTGGGCGAGCCCATTCCGGTCAGTGCGCTGCACGGCCGGGGCAGCGGTGACCTGCTCGACCTGATCCTCGACGCGCTGCCGCAGGCGCCCCGCGAACGGGAGGACTTCGTCGGGCCACGTCGGGTGGCGCTGGTCGGTCGGCCGAACGTCGGAAAGTCCAGCCTGCTCAACCGGCTCGTCGGGGAGGACCGTGCCGTGGTCGACTCGGTCGCCGGGACCACGGTGGACCCGGTCGACAGCCTGGTCGAGCTCGACGGGCAGGAGTGGCGCTTCGTCGACACCGCCGGTCTTCGCCGGCGCGTCGCTCATGCCAGCGGAACTGAGTACTACGCCTCACTGCGTACCGAGGCCGCGATCGATGCCGCCGAGGTCGCCCTCGTTCTGATCGATGCCAGCGAATCGATCACCGAGCAGGACCAGCGGGTCATCGGAGCGGTCATCGAGTCCGGGCGGGCGCTGGTGCTCGCTATGAACAAATGGGACGCGGTCGACGAGGATCGACGCTATGACCTCGAACGCGAGGTCGACCGGGAACTCGCCCGGGTCACCTGGGCCACCCGGGTGAACCTGTCCGCCCTGACCGGTCGCGGAGTCAACCGGATCGCCCCGGCGCTGCAATCAGCGCTCGAATCGTGGGAGAAGCGGGTGCCTACCGCGACGCTGAACCAGTGGCTGCGCACAACGGTGGATCGCACACCACCACCCCCGCGCGGCGGCAAGGCGCCGAAGATCCGGTATGCCACCCAGGCCGATATCCGACCGCCACGCTTCCTGGTCTTCTCGACCGGGTTCCTGGAGGCGGGCTACCGGCGCTTCCTGGAACGCAAGCTGCGCGAAGACTTCGGTTTCGCCGGCTCGCCGATCGAGGTCAGCGTCCGGGTGAAAGAGAAGTCCGAGCGCGGCGCCGGGCGTCGAGGCACCTGAGCAGACTGCGGTACGTGCGGTAATCTGATGCCGCTTCGACGACCCCCGGGACAGCTCTCGTCCTCGAGTCGTCGCCGCACGGGACGTGGCGCAGCTTGGTAGCGCACTTGACTGGGGGTCAAGGGGTCGCAGGTTCAAATCCTGTCGTCCCGACAGAGAAAGGCAGGTCAGCAGGCGCTGCGCGGACACCATTGCCTGCTGTACGCCGCGGATGATCAAGTTCACGTTCCCTGTCTCGCAAGAGTGCACTTGATGTACAGCGGCAACTGGAGCGCGCCGCGACCTGCTTCCCGAGGAGCGGGTCGTCCTGAGGCACGATCCACTTGCCGGTGATGCCGACGAAGCCGGTCTCTGTCATGCCGACAAACTGGATAGGCTGCCCGCGTGCTCAGCGCGGTACTCATCGGAGTCATCGGATCGAGCGCGTTGGTGCTGGGCGGGATTCTCGGCTCGTACTGGCGTCCGCCCCGCTGGGTGACCGGGGTGTTCCTCGCCTTCGCGAGCGGGACCCTGATCAGCGCACTGGCATTTGAACTCTTCCCGGAAGCGGTAGAACTCGCCGGCGTGCTGCCCGCTGCCGGCGGTCTGTTCGTCGGTGCGACGACCTTCGTGGTGGTCAACGCATGGTTGGACAGCCGGGTGGCGGCCGGTGCTGGCGACCCCGATGAGGTGCCGGCGTCGGATCGGCTGGCCGGCTCGATGGCGGGTGCGGAGGCTGACCAGAGCGAGAAGTTGGAGCAGTCGACCGACGAGAGCCGCCCGGGTGGACCGTCCGGCTCGGCCGTCGGCTTTGCGCTGCTGGCCGCTGTGACTCTCGACGGCGTGCCGGAGAACACTGCGTTGGGCGTGTCGCTGATCGCCAGCGCCGAGGCCGGGATCACCGCGGGCAGCCTCGCTCTGCTCTTCGCGATCTTCGCGAGCAACTTCCCTGAAGCGATGGTGGGAGCTATCGCCATGCGCGCCGCCAATCGATCACCCCGTTTCGCCATCGGAATCTGGTCCGCGGCCGCCCTGCTGCTGACCATCGCTGTGGTGGTTGGCTACGCAGCCCTGAACGGCGTGGACGAAACCGCCCTCGGGTTCGCGCTGGCCTTCGCCGGGGGAGCAGTACTGGCGAGCTTGGCTGACACCCTGATGCCCGAAGCCTTCGAACGAGGGCGGCCGGCGAGCGCCTTGGCCACGGCACTGGGCTTCGTCATCTCCTTCGTCCTTGCCGAAGGCCTTTAGAAGGAGGCGCTGGCTGATGCTCGACCACGTCGCTCTGCAGGTTTCCGACGTCCAGTCGTCGAGGAACTTCTACGTCACCGTCTTGCGCCCCCGCGGCATCCGGGAAGCCATGCGGTACGAACGGCCCGATGGGATCGTCGTGGGCTTGGCCGGCCCGGACGGCTCCCGAAGTTCTGGCTGGGACCCGCCGAGCGCACGGATAGCCGCGAGGTGCACGTCGCCTTCACCGCACCCGACTGGGACGCCGTCGACGCCGTACACGAAGCTGCCCGCGAGGCCGGAGCACAGGTACTGCACGAGCCACGAGTCTGGCCGGAGTACCACGAGGGCTACTACGGCGTCTTCGTCCGCGACCTCGACGGAAACAACGTCGAGGCGGTGCACCACACCTCTGCCGCCGATTGATGCCGGCTCGTCGAGTCACCGCGAGGCGTACAGCGCCTTCTCGAAGTCGTTGTACATCTTCATCGCCTCCGGTGTCACGAAGGGCAGGAACTGGGTGTAGATCGCGCCGGTGATGCCTTCCTTCACGGCTACATCGAGGGTGACCCCGCTGGCCGCCTCGACGACCTTGCCCAGCCAGTCGGTGTTGATCCCAGAACCAGTAGGCCAGTCCGGTCGTGTGCGTGATGAGTTGCTTGACCGTCGCCTGGCTCGCCGGCGCCGCTGTATTGGTCCTGTGACCATGAACGGTTTGCCGCAGATGGCACGATGCAGTCGTGAATCCTGAGCCGGTGACCGCGCCAGCTCAGGCATGGGCCGGTGACCGGATCTGGACGATCCCAAATCTGCTGTCGTTCTTGCGGTTGGCCGGCGTACCGCTCTTCGTCTACCTCCTGCTGGGGCCCGAGGCCGACGGCTGGGCGATCGCCATCCTGATGGTGGCCGGAGTCACTGACTGGGCAGACGGCAAGCTGGCCCGGATGCTCAACCAGAGCAGCCGGCTCGGCGCCCTGCTGGACCCGGCGGCGGATCGCCTCTACATCCTGGCCACGCTGATCGCGTTCGTGATCCGCGATGTCGTACCTGTGTGGGTCGTCGCGATCATCCTCGGCCGTGACGTCGTGGTCGGGTTCAGCCTGCTCGTCCTGCGCCGGCACGGCTATCAGGCACTGCAGGTGAATTACGTGGGCAAGGCTGCGACCTTCAACCTGCTGTACGCCTTTCCGCTGCTGCTGCTGGCGGTGGGCAACTCGGGGGTCGCGGCCATCGTGGCCCCCGTGGCCTACGCGTTCACGGCGTGGGGCGGGGTGCTCTACCTACTATCCGGAATCGCGTATCTGCGTCAGGTGTTGGAGATCACCGCCGCGAAAGGCGCCACCCAGACCCCCGCCGATATCGACGATCCCATGCACCCGGCGCCGTTGTGATCAGCCGCGGGGCGCGTTCGGAGTCGATGCTCCGGCGACTGCTCGATGAGACACTCGACCCGGGGTACGAGGAGGTGGCGGCGCGTCGTACAGCCGACGGCCAAGAGCAAAGCGCACCACAGAATTGGACCAGGCGGCTAGTTCTCGCCGGAAGTCTCCTGCTGATCGGGGCGCTGAGCGCCGTCGTCATCTCGCAGGTCCGTTCGTCGGCTCCGCAGCGTGAAGAGTTGCGCCAGGCACTCATCGAGGACATCGCCGCGCAGCGCGCGGCGGGGGACCTGCTTGCGCAGCGGCTGGTCGACGTTCGCGACGAGGCGACGCAGGCCCGCGAGCAACTGCTGGCGGCCACCACCGAGGGCCAGGACGCCCTCGACGAGCTCGACGCAGCTGAGAATGCCGCAGGTTTGACGCCCGTACGCGGGCCGGGGCTGTCGGTCACGCTGACGGATGCACCTGCGCCGGAGGACGGTAGGGACAATCTCGGCCGGGTCCTGGACCGGGACATCCAGTCGGTGGTCAACGAGCTCTGGGCTGCCGGTGCCGAGGCTGTGTCCGTCGACGGGCAGCGGCTGGGTCCCACCACGAGCATCCGCTCGGCCGGTCAAGCCATCCTGGTCGACTTCCGCCCGGTCACCAATCCCTACCTGATCGAAGCCATCGGGCCGACGGGCATGTTCGACCAGCTTCTCGAATCGGCCGCCGGTCGCCTCTTGGCTTCCTACGCCGCAGCTTTCGGACTCGGCCTGGATGTCGTGGGAAGCGATCAGCTGGACCTGTTGCCCGGTACCGGCGCGGCTGTCACCGAAGCCGAGCCGGTGGAACTACGCCGCAACGGTGCACCGGTAGGCACATGGTGAGGGGCTTGCGCACCGGTCCGCTGATCCCGATCCTCGGACTCCTGGTGGGGATATCCGCCGGAATCCTGCTCGACCCGAGCGTGCCGACCGAACTGCAGCCCTACCTGCCGATCGCGGTGGTAGCCGCCCTGGATGCGGTCTTCGGAGGGATCCGGGCCCGATTGGACAACATCTTCGATGCCAAGGTGTTCGTCGTGTCGTTCATCTCCAACGTCGTCATCGCCGCGCTGATCGTCTTCCTCGGCGATCAGCTCGGTGTCGGTGCGCAACTGTCGACGGCCGTGATCGTCGTGCTGGGCATCCGGATCTTCGGAAATGCTGCCGCCATCCGTCGTCACGTGTTTCGGGCCTGAGCCATGGCTACCGACGATGCAACGACGACCGATCCAGGACCGCACCCGGAAGCCGAGCAGGCCCGCGAGAAAGCTGCTCCAACGCGGTCCTGGGTTGCCGGTTTGCTGATCGCCGTGCTGTGCGCCCTACTCGGTTTCGCGCTGGCCGTGCAGCTACGCACGGTCGACTCCGACCAGGGCCTGGCCGGTGCTCGGGAAGAGGATCTGGCCCGGATCCTGGCCGATCTGCAGTCTCGCCAAGACAGGTTGCGAAGCGAGATCAACGAGCAGCAGGATCTTTTGGAGCAACTCGGCAGCGGTGAGGACTCGGCGGCGGCCGCGGTCGAGGAGGCTCGACGTCAGGCCGAGGCGCTGGCCATCCTCAACGGCACCATCGCAGCGGAGGGCCCCGGGCTGACCATCACCATCAGTGACCCGGATTCGACCGTGGACTCGGCGATACTGCTCGACGCCGTCCAGGAGTTGCGTGGCGCCGGCGCTGAGACCATGCAGGTCGCCGGCGTGCGAGTCGGTGTATCCACGGCTTTGGTCGGCGAGGCCGGAGACGTTCGGATCGACGGGATCGCGGTCGAGGCCCCGTACGTGATCGTCGCGATCGGGGACGGCCAGACACTGTCCACGGCGATGCAGATCCCCGGCGGTGTCGAGGACAAGGTCCTGCAAGCCGGTGCAAGTATCGACATCGTTCCCGCCGACCAGGTCGTCGTGGACGCCTTGCGACCGCTGGACGAGCCTGAATACGCTGAACCCGCTCCCGACCCAGATGACTGATCCGATGATCGCGTCGGATCCCTATGCCGACGTCCAGACCCTGACGAGAGGCCCGACAGTGGCAGTACCGGACGACCGCAAGTACAGCGAGCAGCACGAGTGGGTGCTGCTCACCGCAGAGGACCCGAGGGTTGCACGCGTGGGCATCACCGATTTCGCGCAGAGCGCTCTCGGCGACATCGTCTTCGTGCAGCTGCCGGCTGAAGGCGACGCCGTGACGGCGGGCGAACCGTTCGGTGAGGTCGAATCGACGAAGTCGGTCTCAGACATCTATGCACCGTGTAACGGCACGGTGCGGGCACACAACGCTGATCTCGAGGAAAGTCCGGAACTGGTCAATCGCGATCCCTACGGCGATGGCTGGCTGGTCGAGATCACCGTCTCCAGCGATGGCGCTGACCAGTTGGAGGAGATGCTGGACGCGGATGCCTATCAGGATCACCTCGATCGGTCCTGATCCGTTCGACGAGTGCGGATGCACTGGCGTCACCAGGGGGACCCTCGACGTATGGTTGACCCTCAATCCAAAGAAGTCAGAACTGTGAACAGCACAGACAGGAGAATGAGCCGGCGTGTATTGCACTCAATGTGGGCACGAGAATCCTGACAGCAGCCGGTTCTGCGCCCAGTGTGGGCACGCCTTGTCGCGCAGCAATGAGGTTCCGACGGGGGACACGACCAAGGTCATCCCCAAGGTGGGCGGCGAGGATTCGACCGAATTGCCCGAGGTCGGCGGGGATGTGCATGAGCACTCCGGGGACGGCGGGTTCGTCGACTCGCTCCCACCAGGCTCCGCACTACTGGTCGTCAAGCGTGGCCCCAACGCAGGTAGCCGGTTTCTCCTCGACCGCGATGTCACGACTGCAGGCAGGCATCCAGACAGTGAGATCTTCCTCGACGACGTGACGGTGTCCCGGCGTCATGTGGAGTTCGCCCGTGAGGATCAGGGCTTCTTGGTACGCGATGTGGGCAGCCTGAACGGCACGTACGTCAACCGCGAACCGATCGACACCGCGATCCTGTCCGGCGGCGACGAAGTACAAATTGGCAAGTTCCGACTGGTATTCCTCACCAGCGGCGCCACCGGCGGGGATGCTGCGGGCCAGCCGTGACCGTCCTGGTGGTATGGACCAAGATATGAGCGCCCCAGAGCATGCCTCCAGTCGGGATGGTGACGGGAAGCTGAGCATCGGCGAGGTGCTGACCGAACTTCGAGCGCAGTTCCCTTCGGTGACCATTTCCAAGATTCGGTACCTCGAGGCCGAGGAGTTGATCACTCCGGAGAGAACTGCATCGGGTTACCGAAAGTTTTCCGACGAGGATGTCTCCAGACTGCGCTACGTGCTGGCCGCCCAGCGCGATCAGTATCTTCCGCTTCGGGTGATCAAGGAGCGCCTGGATGCTCTTGACCGCGGGCTGCAACCGGATGCCAACGGAGGAGCCCCTCGGGCGCCACGGCTGTCGGCTGCTCCCGGGATGCCAGATGTCGAGGACTTCGTCTCGGGCAATAGCGATGTAAGGGTCTCGGTCGAGGAACTCTGTGCCGCGACAGGATTGGCGCTCGATCAGGTCGCGCAGCTGATGGACCTGCGCATCCTGGTTCCTCGTCCCGCCGGTTCCGGGTTCTTCGATGCTGACGCACTGATGATCGCTCGGACGATCGCCGAGATGGCGCGGTTCGGTATCGAGGCACGTCACCTCCGGGCTTACCGCGCGGCGGCCGATCGCGAGATCGGGCTCTTCGAGCAGGTCCTGGCGCCCTTGTTGCATAGCCGTGGGCCCGATGCGAGTGCTCGCGCTGAGGAGAACATGCGGGAACTGGCGGCGCTGTCAGTCCGGCTGCACGCCACCCTGGTCAAGACCGGGCTGCCCGCCGCAATCCGCCGCTGATCGGCGTTCTTCGTCGCGGCTCCGGTTGCCCCGACGACGTGTACGGTCATCGGTAACGGTGCCAAGGCCTTCGATGGTGGGGGACAAGATGACGATGCGCGAACTCAGTGTCGTAGGCGTACGCGTCGAGCTTCCGGCCAACCAACCGATTCTGCTGCTCAAAGAGGTCGATGGAGAGCGTTACCTGCCGATCTGGGTCGGGGCCGTCGAGGCGGCTGCCATCGCCTTCGAGCAGCAAGGTGTCAGGCCGGCCCGTCCGATGACCCACGATCTGCTACGCGATGTCATCAAGACGTTGAACGGCACCCTCGAGGCGGTGCACATCACCGAGATGAAGGACGGCACCTACTTCGCCGAGCTGTTGTTCACCGGTTTCCCGCGCGTCAGTTCTCGTCCCTCGGACGCGGTCGCTCTGGCGGTCCGAAGCGGCGCGAAGATCTTCGGCGCCGAGGAACTACTCGACGAGGTGGGCATCGTGATTCCGGACGAGCAGGAGGACGAGGTGGAGAAGTTCAAGGAGTTCTTGGACACCATCACCCCGGAGGATTTCGGCGGCAAGCAAGCCAAGTAGATCCGGAAGGACTCTCGACCTGTGCATGAGGGTTAGCTTTTCGACACGCCGCGTCGCGCGTTGACCTCCCACCGGTTGCGGGCCTACGGTCGGTGGCAATTACCACGGTGTGACTTACTCCTGCTGGCAGCTGCCGCGGGAAGGGTCTGCCGGCCCGATCGCCGAGGAGATCACGACATGAGCGAACGCGGCAGCCACCTTCCAGGTGTCGACGGGTCGGCCTCCGATCTGGGCGAACCGGCCCAGCAGATCCTCTTCTCCACTGCTGAGGTAGCCGGGGTCAGCTATGACGAGGCAGCTCGCGAGGCGGTCGGCTTCCGCGGACCGGTGGCCTGCAGCGCGGCGGGAATCACCTACCGGCAGTTGGACTACTGGGCACGCACCGGCCTCGTCGAGCCGACCGTACGCGGCGCCACCGGTTCGGGAACTCAACGGCTGTACTCCTTTCGAGACATCCTGGTTCTCAAGGTGGTCAAGCGACTACTGGATGCCGGGGTGTCGCTGCCCAACATTCGCAAGGCGGTCGAGTTTCTTCGTGGCCGTGGCGTGCGGGATCTCGCCAACATCACCCTGCTCTCCGACGGCGTCAGCGTGTACGAGTGCACATCGGCCGAGGAGGTCGTCGACCTCCTCGCCGGCGGTCAAGGGGTGTTCGGAATCGCGGTGTCCGGGGCGTTGCGCGAGCTCACCGGTTCGCTGCATACCCTTCCAGCCGAGCGGGCCGATGGCCGATGCGTCGGCGCAGACCCAGATGAACTCGCCGGCCGGCGTCAGCAGCGTGCCGTCTCCTAAGTCCACGCTGGTAGCTTCGCTCTGGTGCTGATACCCGCCCCGCCGTACGACCGGGAGGCCGCGAGAACCTTCGCCGACCGGCATATCGGCCCCCGTCCTGCCGATACGGACCGCATGTTGCAAGCCGTCGGATACGAGAGCCTAGACGCGCTCACCGAAGCCGCCGTGCCGGCCGGAATCCGTGCGGCCGAGGTGTTGTCCCTCCCGGCCGCGTGCTCGGAGGTCGACGTGCTCAGCGCGCTGCGCAAGATCGGCGCCAAGAACCAGGTGCAGACCTCGATGATCGGCCTGGGTTACTACGACAACTACACGCCGGCGGTGATCACTCGTCGGGTACTGGAGAGTCCTGCTTGGTACACCGCGTACACGCCGTACCAGCCTGAGATCAGCCAGGGCCGGCTCGAGGCCCTGCTCAACTTCCAGACAATGGTCGCCGACCTGACCGGGCTCGAGGTCGCCAACGCCTCGTTGTTGGACGAGGCCACCGCCGCCGCGGAGGCGATGACGCTGGCTCGGCGGGCCACCAATTCCGCCGCGGGCGGCGCGTTCCTGGTCGATGCAGATGTGTTTCCGCAGACGCTGGCTGTTCTGCAGACGCGGGCCCGACCGCTCGGGCTCGATGTCGTGGTCGCCGACCTGAGCGGCGATCTGCCGGACGGAGAGTTCTTCGGCGTGCTGGTGCAGTACCCGGGGGCCAGTGGTGCCGTTCGCGATCATGGCGCACTGGTCACCCAAGCACACGAGCGGGGAATGGTGGTGGTTGCTGCCGCCGACCTGTTGGCGCTCACCGTGTTACGTCCACCGGGTGAGATCGACGTCGACGTCGTCGTCGGAACTACCCAGCGCTTCGGAATCCCACTGGGCTTCGGCGGCCCGCACGCCGGCTACATGTCCGTTCGCGAGCGGATGGCCAGGCAGCTGCCGGGGCGGCTGGTCGGGTTGTCGGTGGACGCCGACGGGGACCCCGCCTATCGCCTGGCCCTACAGACCCGTGAGCAGCACATCCGACGGGAGAAGGCGACCTCCAACATTTGCACGGCCCAGGTGTTGCTGGCCGTGATCGCCTCGATGTATGCGGTCTATCACGGGCCGGAAGGGCTTGCGGCCATCGCTCGGCGCGTACACAGCCATGCCGCATCGCTGGCAAAAGCGTTACGCGACAACGGAATTCAGGTGCATGACACGCCATTCTTCGACACCCTGAGCGTACGGGTGGTCGGTCGGGCAGACGAGATCCTGGCAGCAGCGCTCGAAGAGGGCATCAACCTGCGGCGCATCGACGCCGATCATGTGGGCATCTCCTGCGACGAACGGACCTCGGCCGAGCACATCGCCTCGGTGGCCAAGGCGTTCGGCACGTCCACCGTGGACCTGGCGTATGCAGAGGGGGCCGAGAGCGAGCTCGAGTTGATTCCCGAGCAGCTGCGCCGTACCTCTGGCTACCTCACCCACCCGGTCTTCTCCGCCTACCGGTCGGAGACCTCGCTGTTGCGCTACATGCGGTCCCTGTCGGACAAGGATCTGGCCCTGGATCGCACGATGATCCCGCTGGGCTCCTGCACGATGAAGCTGAACGCCGCGGCCGAGATGGAGGCGATCACCTGGCCGGAATTCGCCGGAATACATCCCTTCGCGCCCGCAGATCAGACGGCCGGCTACCAACAGCTGATCTCCGAACTCTGTGCCGATCTAGCCGAGATCACCGGATACGCCGCCATAAGCGTGCAGCCGAACTCCGGGGCGCAGGGCGAATTCGCCGGCCTGCTGGCGATTCGTTCCTATCACGACGCCAACGGTGAGCAGGCGCGAACCGTCTGCCTGATCCCGTCCTCAGCGCATGGTACGAACGCGGCAAGCGCGGTCATGGCCGGCATGCGAGTTGTGGTCGTCGCGTGCGACGTAGCGGGCAACGTCGACCTCGACGACCTCAACGCCAAGGTCGAGAGGCATCGCGGTGAGTTGGCCGCCATCATGATCACCTACCCGTCGACACATGGGGTCTTCGAGACGGCGATCACCGACATCTGCGCGGCTGTGCACGAAGCCGGCGGACAGGTCTACGTCGACGGGGCAAATCTGAACGCGCTGATCGGCCTCGCCAGGCCGGGAAAGTTCGGCTCGGACGTCAGTCACCTGAACCTGCACAAGACTTTCTGCATCCCGCACGGTGGAGGCGGACCTGGTGTGGGGCCGATCGGGGTACGGGAGCATTTGGTCCCGTACCTGCCCAACCATCCACTGACCGAGGCTGCCGGGCCGAAGACCGGTCCCGGCCCGGTCTCGGCAGCGCCGTGGGGGTCAGCCGGCATCCTGCCGATCTCCTGGGCCTACATCCGGCTGATGGGCCCGGACGGCCTGCGACGGGCGACGCAGAGCGCGATCCTGGCGGCGAACTACGTCGCCACCCGGCTTCGCGAGCACTACCCGATCCTGTACGCCGGTGCGGACGGCCTGGTGGCACACGAGTGCATCCTGGACATCCGGCCGGTCACCAAGGCATCCGGGGTGACCGTGGATGACATCGCCAAGCGGCTGATCGACTACGGCTTCCATGCCCCGACGATGAGCTTCCCGGTTGCCGGAACCTTGATGGTCGAACCCACCGAGAGCGAAGATCTCGCCGAACTGGATCGCTTCGTCGAGGCGATGATCGCGATCCGTGGCGAGATCCGGGCGGTCGAGCGGGGGGAGTGGGAGGCGGGCAACAACCCGCTGCGTCAGGCCCCGCATACGCTCAGGATGTTGACTCGGGAGTGGGATCATCCCTACGACCAGAACCTGGCGGTGTTCCCGGTGCCGTCGCTGGCCGGGCGAAGTTATCTCAGCCCGGTCCGGCGGATCGACGGAGCCTATGGGGACCGACATCTGGTCTGTAGTTGTCCGCCGGTCTCGGAGTACGCCGACTGAACGGAGGCGAGCTCAGCTCAGCCGGGCTGGCCTTGCTGCTGGCGAGAACAGGTTTGGTGCGTCGTGCAGGCAGCGGGACGCGCGTGTTCAGACCGCGGCGGCCTGCGGGCGGCGAGAGGAGATGACCCTGCCGTTGGGCAGAATCTCGCCGTTGTCTTCGAAGAGGACCACGCCATTGCACAGCAGGCTCCACCCCTGTTCAGGGCGGCTGTGCAAGACATGAGCGGCGTCGCGACCGGCGCTGTCCGCGGTGGGACAGCAGGGCTGGTGGGGACACATGGTGTTCGTCTTACTCACTCATTCCTAATCTGAATCGTGCGGTTCGTGCCGGCGGGGAAGCCGCATGCACAGTGTGACGCAGGTGACGCTTGACCCAGCCTAGGTGGACACCAGCGTGTCGGCCACCGGGGTACCCGATAAGTGTGCACAACGATCTGATCACGGCGATGCCCGCGCTGATGCGCCTCCGATACCCAAATCGACTGAGCTGGATTTCCGACGGCGGCTGAGCCGGATCGGTTCCCTGGCAGCCAAGGATGCTGGTGCGAACGAGATAAGCCGTTGGTGGGAACTCCTACGCTTGCGCACATGGCTGCCGAGATCCGGACGATCACATCCGATGAACTGCATCCGTGGAGCGTGGCCGTACGCCGTGGCTTTCTGAACCCGTCCGACGTCGATGATTCCGAGCAGCGCCGTGCCTTTCTCCCGCTCGAGCGAACCTGGGGCGCCTTCGACGGTGACCGGATCGTGGCAACTCTGCGCAGTTTCCCGGTCGAACTCACGATGCCGGGCGCCATCCCGCTCACGGTGTCCGCAGTGACCCAGGTCACCACCACCGCGACCCACCGACGCCGGGGACTGGCCGGCCGCCTGGTCACGGCGGAGCTCGCTGCCTGCCGAGACCGCGGAGAGCCGGTGAGCATCCTGATCGCCGCCGAGTGGCCGATCTACGGTCGCTGGGGGTACGGGCCGAGTACCGAAGTACAAAGCTTCTCTGTCGACACTCGCCGCACCGCACTCGTCGAGACTTCCTCCGCTTCAGTCGAGTTCGTGGACCTGACCGAATTCCGTACGGCCGCCGCCGAGCTGTACGAGCGGATCCGCGTCCGGCAGGTCGGCGAGATCAGCCGACCCGACTGGTTCTGGGACGTCGATCTCGGGATCGTCCAACTACCCACTCGGCCCGAGGTTCCGCGTGCCTTCCATGTGCTTGCCCGCGACGCCGCGGGCTCGGTGATCGGCGCTGTTCGCTACCGAGTCGAGACTACGTGGGAGGCAATGCTGCCCGCAGCCACTCTGACCGTGGACACTCTGCTCAGCGCTGGGGTGCAAGCCGATAGGGCGCTGTGGGGCTATCTGCTCTCTGTCGATCTGGTCACCGAAGTGATCGCGGGAGACCGACCTGTCGACGAGGTGCTGCCCTGGCTGCTCACCGATCCGCGCCGGGCACGCGCCTCCAAACGACACGACTTCCTCTGGTGCCGGGTTGTGGACGTTCCAGCGGCCTTGGCTGCCCGCCGGTACCGCGTGGAAGGCACTGTCGTTCTCGAGGTCATCGACCATCAGGGGCTTGTTTCGGGACGGTACGAACTCACCGGCGGGCCGAACGGAGCCCAGTGCGGGGTAAGCACCCGGTCGCCGGACATCAGCATGCCGGTGAGCACTCTTGCAGCGGCCCTGCTGGGCGGGTATTCCGTGCGACAGCTGGCCCGTGCCGGACAGGCCGAGGAACACCGTAGTGGCGCGCTGGAAAGCACCGACCTGATGTTCTCGACCGCCGCGCCCCCGTGGTCCAGCACCTGGTTCTGATCGTCAGAGCTTGCGCAGCAGCACCTTTCGAACCGAGTGGTCGGCCGCCTTGTGCAGGATCAGTTTCGCCCGGGAGCGCGTGGGAGCGATGTTCTGCACCAGGTTCGGGGCGTTGACCCCGGCCCAGATCGCTTCCGCAGTGGCCACCGCCTCGGCCTCGTTCAGCCGGGCGTACCGGTGAAAGTACGATTTCTCGTCCTGGAACGCGGTCGAGCACAAGGCAAGGAAGCGTTCGACGTACCACCGCCGGATATCGCCTTCCGCGGCATCGACGAAGACCGAGAAGTCGAAGAAATCCGACAGGAAGACTCCCGGGAGGCGGCCGTCGGCGCGGGCCCGGGACTGCAGGACGTTGAGGCCCTCGAGGATCAGGATGTCCGGACTCTCGATGGGTATGCCGGGCCCCGACACGACATCGTAAAGCAGATGCGAGTACATCGGTGCCACGACCGACGCTGCGCCGGACTTCACTTCGGACAGGAAGCGAACCAGTCGACGCTGATCGTAGGTCTCAGGGAAACCCTTGCGGTGCAAGAGACCTCGGGCGCTGAGCACCTCGTTGGAATAGAGGAATCCATCGGTGGTCACTAGTTCGACCATCGGATGATCCGGCCATCGTGACAACAGTGCCTGCAAGATCCGAGCGGTGGTGCTCTTGCCCACCGCGACACTTCCGGCCACGGCTATGACGAATGGCACCTTTGCCTCACCAGAGCCCAGGAAGCGCGACTGGGCCGACCAAAGTCCCTGCACGGTGGCGACGTAGAGGTTCAGCAGCCGCGAGAGCGGGAGATAGACGGTGGCCACCTCGTCGGTATCCACCGTGTCGCCCAGACCGCGCAAGCGGGTGATCTCCTCCGGCGCCAGGGGCAGCGGCGTACTCGCTGCCAGGGAGCGCCAGCTCGCCCTGTCGAAGGTCACGAACGGAGAGGGGCTCCCATTGCCCGTGATCGCCACCGCCTCATCCTGCCTGGGAGACCACCCTCGACGCAGCTAGGGTGCCAACGTGACGGTCGACGCAACGCTGCAGAGAGTGGAGCGCTACTACGACGCCGCTCCGCGCAGTGACGCGCGCGTCGAGGAGGTTGGCTCACTCACCCTGTTCGTGGGCAACGGGCCCTGGTCCTACTACGCGCGGCCGCGCCTCGGGGTGAGCGAGGTGGTCCCGCAGGACATCGATCGGGCGTGTGCGCGAATGCGCGAATTAGATGTACCGCAGGCATTGGAATGGCTGGCCGAGGCGACGCCGTCCATGCGTGTCGCGGCCTCCCGCGCTGGGCTGTCCACTGTGGACGGGCCGCTGCTGGTAGTGGCCGACCCAGTTGACGTGATGTTGCCCGGCGGCGTACGGCTGTTTCTGGTTGGAGCTGACGAGCCGGCGCTGCGGGATTATCTGTACCTTTCGGCCCGCGCGTTCTCCGAGACTGACGACAACGACGGTCCGGGCCAGGCGAGTCCTGACCCGACAGAGGCCGCCGTGGCACATCTTCGGGCCCGGATCGCCGACGGCCGCACCGTCATGATGGCCGCGATGTCGGGAACTCGACTGCTGGCGGTCGGATCCCATCACCCCGTTGTCGTGGGCAACGAGGTGATCTCGGAGATCGTGGGCGTCGGTACCCTGCCCGACTTTCGCGGTCGGGGCCTCGGGGCCGCACTCACGGCGGCCCTGGTAGCTGATGCCCGGCAGGAGTGTTCGCTGGTCTTCCTCTCGGCCGGTGATGACGACTCGGCGAGGGTGTACGAGCGGGTCGGCTTCGCCCAGGCCGGCACCACCTGTCTGGCGTCCTGCTGACACCGTTGTCACCCAATGGCCAGATAGTGGGCGAAGAATGCGAGCTGATCGGCAGCCAGACCGGCCGTCCGCGAGGCGGCCCGCGCGCCGTGACCCACCCCGGTCTCCAGCCGGAACAGGATCGGGCATTCGTTCACCGGGACCGACGTCGCCGCCTGCAGCGCGGCGGACATCTTTCGGGCATGCAGCACGTCGACCCGGGTGTCGCCGTCGAAGACGGTGAACAGAGTGGCCGGATAGGCGGCCGGGCGGACATGGTGATAAGGCGAGTAGCCCAACAGCCACCCAAACTCCAGCGGGTCGTCAGCTGAGCCGTACTCATGGCTCCAGAACCGACCCAGGCCGAACCTCTCGTACCGGGCCATGTCCAGCAGGGGGGCCGAGCAGACGACCGCTCGGTAGAGTTCGGGTCGCTGAGTCATGGCCGCGCCGACCAGTAACCCGCCGTTGGATCCTCCCTGGATTCCAAGCAGGTCGGGCGTGGTCCAACCTGTCGAAATCAGGTGCTCGGCCGCGCTGTTGAAATCGTCGAAGACGTTCTGCTTGTCGGCCCGGTAGCCGGCCTCGTGCCAGGCGGTGCCCTCCTCGCTGCCGCCGCGCAGGTTGGCCAAGACGTACACTCCGCCCGACTCGACCCAGGCGATCGCCCAAGGCGAATACGTCGGTGAACGGGAGATGTTGAAGCCGCCGTATCCGGTCAGTACGGTCGGCCGCGGCCGATCTGGGCGTACGGCCTGCGCGACGACGAACATCCGCACGAGCGTCCCGTCGGCCGAGGTACAGCTGACCTGCTGTACCTCGATCTGGACGTGCGGCGTCACCGAGCCCGGGGAGCGTTCGTGCAATGTGAGCTGACCAGTGTTGGCGTCGAAGCAGTACGCAGACGTGGGGCTGTCGAAGGCGGTCAGGTCGAACCACACCTGGTGCCCGCCGCCGAAGCGGCTTACGAGCTCAGTCACCGTGCCGGGTGCGGGCAGGGCAACCGAGCCGGATGATTCTCCGGTCCGTAGGTCATGCACGCTGATCTCGCTCAGTGCATGACGGGCACGTAGGGCCAGAAAAACCGGGCGGTCGGCCCGGTGCACCACGGCAACGTCGTTCAATACCGCTTCGGTGTCCTCGGGCAGGAGCGTCTTCCAATGCTCCAACCCCGGGGTTTGTGGGTCCGTGACGGCCAGGCGGAATCGAGGTGCGTCGAGGTCGGTGAGCAGGTAGAGCCGACCGTCGTCGGCTACGTGCGCCCTGGTCTCGGCCTGACGTCCGGTGATGACCGGTACGAGTTGCGGGCGATCCGGGTCGCCTGCTTCGAGGTCGGCCAGCCATACCTCGTTGCTGTGTTGGGTGCCGATCTGGCTGTGCAGCACCAGCCAACGACCGGATGCGTCGGTCTGGGCCGAGAAGATGCTTGCCTTGTCGCGGTCGTCGCCGAAGACCACGATGTCTTCGTCGGGGCGACGGTCGAAGCGGCGCAACCGGATCCGGCGGTGGTAGGAAGCCTCGGTTTCGGCAAGCCCGGCCGGGTCCTCGCGGCGTACGTAATAGAAGCCGCCGTCGTCGGGCAGCCAGCCGATGGAGGAGAATCGACACCGGTCGATCGGGCCGTCCACGGTTTCCCCGGTGGCCACGTCGATCACCAGTAGCTCGGAGTCCTCCGTCCCACCGGCGCTGATTAGCACCGCGACCAGCGCGCCGCTGGGGGAGGGGTTCCAGGAATCCAGGGTCGTGGTGGCCGCCGGATCGATGGCCAGCGGATCGATCAGGATCCGCTCTGTGAGCGGGTTGGCTGAGTCGTCGCGTACGTAGAGCCCCGGCAACTCACCGTCGCAGGCCCGTCGAGTGAAGAAACAAAGGCGGCCGCGGAACCGAGGAAGCCCGATGTCCCCGGTGCCCAACAATTCCGTGATCCGCGCTGCGAACTCGGGCTGGGTTTTCCATTCAGCACTCGTGGACTCGAACAGTTGTCCTTGCGCCGCAACCCATTGCCGGGTCTGCGCTGACTTCGCGTCCTCCAGCCATCGGTAGGGGTCGGCGACCTGATGACCGTGCAGTTCCTCGATCAGGTCGAGTCGATCCGCCGGCGGGTACTCGGCAGGAGAGCCCGGTGGTCCTCCCGCGGAAGAGGTCACTGTTCGTAGGTCGCAACGATCACAGCTCGCGCAAGGGTGTGCCCGAACAGATTGAAGCCGAGATAAGCGGGAGTGCTGTCGGCCGGTAGGTCGAGGGTCTCCACGTCCACTGCGTGTACGACGGTGAAGTACCGGTGCGGGCCATGTCCTTGCGGCGGAGCAACGCCGACATAGCCGGCTTGGCCGGCGTCGTTGCGCAGTTGCACAGCACCCTCGGGCATGTCGTCCTTGGACGCGTCACTGCGCAGTTCGGTGACCGAGACAGGAAGATCGAAGGCGGCCCAGTGCCAGAAGCCACTCGCCGTCGGGGCATCCGGGTCGTACATGGTGACGGCGAAGCTCTTCGTGGCCGCAGGAAATCCAGACCAGCTCAGGTGCGGGGAGACGTCCTTGCCCTCGGGCACACCCATGGCGCCGCTTGCGTGCGGATCCGGCACCCGCTGCCCATCGCCGATGTCGTCACTACGAACCTCGAAGGATGCGACGTCGGGAAGCGAATCGTAGGGGTCACGCAGGTTGCTGGCCATCGACGGAAATCTCCCTCTGTTGTGACTGACTGACCTATCTCCACGGTAGACATCGGGATCCGGCAGTCGATTCCGACCCTCTTGGTGGGCCGGGGGCCTCAGACTTCCAGTTGGTCCAGGACCAACTGGGCCAGCTCGGTGGTGGTGGTCAATCCGTGTTCCCAGGGCAAATCGGGGGAGTACTGGGTGAGGATGATGACGACGTAACGGTTCTGATCGCCGAGCACGGCGGTGCTATGCACATTGCGGACCCCGTCCAGACAACACATCCAGCCTTGTTTGACCGCCACATTCAGGGTCGGGTCGCCACCAGCCAGGCCGAAGATCTGGCCGAAGCCGTCAGAGGCAACCGGGGCTGTGCGCCGAAGCAGATCAAGCAGGTACTCACGACTTTCCGCTGGTAACGAGCCGGCGAGCATGCTGTTGTAGAAGACCGCGATGTCGTGTGCGCTGATCTTGGTGTTGCCCCAGTACTGAGGGTCTGCCGGTGCGCTTGATTCGGTCATTCCGTGGCGGGTCAGGGCGGCCATGATCAGCGCGACACCGCCGAACTGGCTGTACAGGCTGGAGGCAGCTGGATCGTTGGAGTCGACCAGCATGGTCTCGATGCTGGCGTATTCCGTCGGGCCCAGCTGAATCTGCCCCATAGCCGCCCGGTGCAGGATTTCCTCGGCCATCAGGACCTTGATCACTGATGCCGAACCCATCGGGCTGTGCGCGGCGGCCCCGTTGTCGTCGTAGGTACCCGTTCGCCGATCGAAGACGGCGACCCCGACCAGGCCGCGTTCGGCAGCGTAGACCGACACGGCATCGATATTCACCGGCGGATCGTCCTTGGTCCCGGAGCCGGCGAAAATCTCCTCCGGCAGAGAAACCGCGGGGCTGTCGGTCAACTGGTCGGATTCCTGCGCGGCCGCGGGTCGAGCCGGGGCCAAGGACCAGGTCGAGACGGTCAACGTCACGACCAGCACGCGCGTGCCAAACGCCCGGATTGTCGCGCTGCCGCGCGTACTGCGCACACCCCCATAGAACAGGCAAAGCGCCGCTATCGCCAGTGCTGTGCCAACTCCGGTCCGGCTGAGCCGATCTGGCGTCCAGCAAGGCGATCGAGGCCCAGTCTCATTGCCCAAGTTCTCCGGTCAGCAGCCACCAGCCGCCGACACACAGTGCGCCGACTGTGACGACCAGGAAGAGGCAGACATAGCCGATCGGCGGCACGCCGGTGAGCCGGGCGAGCTGATCGGCATCGGAGTCGCGAGCCCGGCCACGCCGCGAACGGTGCAGTTCCATGACCGGCCGCGGCGCACCCAGCAGGAGGAACCAGGTCACCAGGTAGGCAAAGCCGGACTGCACTTCCTCCGAGGCGAACCAGGACACCGCGAACACCATCGCACCGGTAACGAGGATCGACCAGAGGCCGAACCAGTTCCGGATCTGAACCAACAGCAGGGCCAGCAGCACCAGCAGCAACCAGAGGACCGCGACGGCATAGCCGGCGGCGAGTAGCACCGCGGCGCCGAGGCCGATCAGACCCGGGCCGACGTATCCCGCCATCAGCATCAGCACCATGCCTGGACCCGAACTGCGGCCCTTGGACAGAGCGACTCCGGAGCTGTCGGAGTGCAGTCGGATGCCGCTGAGCCGACGGCCGGTCAGTAGCGCGGCCAGACCGTGGGACCCTTCGTGTGCGGTGGTGATCAGATGCCGGGTGCGCCGCCACAGCCGAGGATCAACGACCATCAACAACGCGACCACGGCGCTCGCCGCGATCGCCCAAGCGGGCGGTGCCGGCTGCGTCGTCACGATCGACACCCACACCCGCTCGATCGCCTGCACGGTCCCAGTCTCGAGCAGAAGCCCGAGCATCGAGAGGAGACCCTGTGATCTTCGCCGCCGCACTGACCGGCGTCGCCATCCTGACCACCGATCGACTACGTCTGGAACCCCAGGGCGCCCAGCATCTCGACGGCTTGTCGGCACTGCTGGCGAACGAGGAGAGCAGGCGGCTGACCGGCACGCATGCCACGTTTACTCAGGAACAGATCAGCAACCACCTCAAGGGCTTAGCCGAGCAAGCGGACCGCGCCGACTGGGCCATCATCCGCGCCGAGGACGACTGCTACCTCGGCGAGATCGTGCTCAACGAACTTGATGCCGACAACGCGTCGATGAACCCGAATGGGTCGACGCCAATCTGATGTCCATTCTCGCGACCGACCCACGAGGGGGCTCGGTGGTGGGCGGCGGTCGGCCCCGGGGGATTGAAGCTGGCTCTCGGACTGGTGCCATTGTTGGTCACGAACCGAATCTTGCTGGTGCAGTGCGCCAACGACGAGCAGGTCGCCGGGGCGGTCGCGATGTCCTGGGTCCATCCGTCCGGCGCGCCGCGTCCCGAACGTCTCGAACACAACCAGGTCCTCTGTCGCCCCGGTCGTCGCAACGATCTCCGCGTCAGCCCGTCGTCCAAGGTCGGAGCTTCTCGGGGTTCCGTACTGCCCAGACGTGCTTGATCCGGTCGTCTGCGACGTCGAACGCGATCACCGCCACGGTGACGCCATCAAGCTGGGCCACCAGACCCGGCTGACCGTTGACGGTTCGCTCCAACATCGTCAGGTTGGGCGCCCTGCCGGCGAGCTCGATGAAGGCGCGCGCGACCTGTTCGCCGCCTTTGATCGGGCGGAGTTCGGCGCTGGCGAGGCCGCCGGCGTACGGCCGACGATCTCGGCCACTTCGGTGAAGGAGTAGCCGAACACGTCGTGCAGGATGAACGCGACGCGCTCGGCCGGGGTCATCGATTCGAGCACGACGAGGAAGGCCATGTTGATCGATTCGTCGAGGGTGACCCGGTCGGCCGGGTCGGAGTTGACCGTCTCCCAGTGCAGTTGGCGACTCCGTCGACACGCCTGTATTCTAGTACTAGAATCGCTGCATGGTCGTTGGTCTCACTGATGCGGAGCTCGTTCTGCTCGGACTCGTCGCGGAGCGGCCTCGGCACGGGTACGACCTGGAGACGGTGATCGCGGAGCGGGGCGTGCGGGAGTGGACCGCGCTGGGGTTCTCCTCGATCTACTACGTGCTGAACAAGCTGGAGTCCCGCGGACTGGTCTCCAGCGAGCGCGTCAGCGGTCGACAGAAGGCCCGACGCACCTACACACTCACGTCCGCGGGCGTCGCCGCCTGCGTCGAGGGCACCCGTAGCGCCCTGGAACTGGTGTCACCGATGCATGCCCCGGTGTTGGTCGGGATGGCCAACAGCCCCATGCTCCCACCGGGCCAGATCGCCGAGTCGTTGCGGCGCCGGCGCGAGGGTGTTGCGGGGCGCGTCGAGTCGATGTGCGCTGCCCGCGCCGCGCAGGAGCCGCTCGAGGCGTTCGTCGGCGCGATCTTCGATCACGGAATCGCGATGTTGCGGGCCGAATCGGCGTGGATCGAGACCATTCTGATCACCCTGAAGGAGAGGACGATGCAGACCTACGACATCAAGAAGGAACGTAAGGACCTCTACGCGCCGAAGCCGGGGGACTTCGAGATCGTCGAGGTGCCGCCGCTGGGATTCCTCATGATCGATGGGCACGGCGACCCGAACACCTCGACCGCCTATCGCGAGGCCATCGAGGCGCTCTACGCGGTGTCCTACTCTGTCCGCGCCGTGACGCAGACCAGGCTCGGGAAGGTGCACACGGTCGGCCCGCTGGAAGGACTATGGTCCGCAGACGACCCGGAAGTCTTCCGAACCCGCGATAAGAGCGCGTGGGACTGGACGATGATGATCGCGCAGCCCGACTGGATCACCCCCGAGCTGGTCGATGAAGCGCTGGCGGCCGCGCGGAAGAAGCATCTCCCGTCCCTTGACCTCATCCGCTTCGAACGCTACGCGGAAGGTCGCAGCGTGCAGATCCTCCACGTGGGCCCGTACGACGACGAGGCGCGCACGCTCGACCGCCTGCATCACGAGTTCCTCCCAGCAAACGGATTGACCCTCAAGGGTCGCCATCACGAGATCTACCTCTCCGATGCCCGCAAGACCGAGCCAGCACGACTCAAGACCATCCTGCGTCAACCCGTCAGCACGTAGTCGGTCGCCGACGAGGGCAGGCGATCTGGCGCCGCGCATCGGCAATGTCCCGAGGTCGACATCTGACCAGCGCGGATCCACTGATCCTCAAGGCACTCGCCGGCGTCTCACCA
>Ga0136630_1000009_pt1 | contig 46894 bp, 46 predicted proteins | sample AntDrymUQ5682106_2_FD_105496 | JGI IMG/M metagenome (GOLD analysis project Ga0136630, IMG submission 105496) | Polar desert sand microbial communities from Dry Valleys, Antarctica - metaG UQ568 (21.06) | ecosystem: Environmental > Terrestrial > Soil > Desert | place: Antarctica: Dry Valley...
CTCGTACTCCGAGCCCAACGGCGAAAGGCGGTACAGCTGGTCGCATTCGGCCATCTCGCCGTCGAAACAGCTCTGTGCCATCTGGTTCAACGCCGGATCGTCGCCCTGAACCAGCGGGCTCGGATCAGGTGTCTCGTTGACCAGCAGCACGGCCACAATGACTGCCGCGATGGCCACAGCGGCGACAACGGCCGCGATGATCAAGCCGGTCCTGGATTTCGGCGGCGGAGCGCCATACGGGCCGAACATTTGGGGAACCCCGCCCTGGGGTGCAGCGCCGTAGACACCCGGCGGAGGAGCCGCGTACCCACCCGACGGAGGAGTCCCATATCCGCCCTGAGCGGGCGGCTGCTGATACGGGTCGGGGCCTACGCCGTAGGGAGGTTGGGTCATCCGAGTCTCCATGTCTAGCCGGCCCGCTGCCGGCTCCGGACGTGGCGTGGCGGGTCAGGCTCAGGCGTCCGGCCAGATGTCGACACACTTGCGGTCTTGGATCTCGTCGTCGGGTAGACGCTGCCCGCAGTTGTAGCCGTAGTCGAAGAAGGCTTCCAGACCGGGAAGTGCCGCGCCCTGATCGTCAGGGTTGCGAGCGGCGAAGTACAGCGAGTCACACTCCGCCATGTCGCCCGCGAAACAGTTCGCAGAGAATTCGTCGATGGCTGCGTCTCCGCTGCCGGTGGGCGCGGCGGCGCCGGCGGGCGGCGGCGGACCCGTCTCCGGCGTGGGCTCGGAGGGATCCGTGCTCTCCTCCGTGCTCTCCTCGGTGGTCTCCTCTTCGGTGGTTTCCTCGGTCGACTCCTCGGTGGTCTCCTCCGAGGAGGTCACGGACACCGTCGACGTACTGGTGGCCACCGACGACGAATCGTCGTCCTTGAGCCAGAAGAACAGACCTACTCCACCGAGTACGAGGAGCAGCACGAGCCCTCCGATGATCCATGGGAGCGGGGACTGCTTCGCCGGTGGCGGACCGCCGGGTCCGCCGTAGCCGCCCTGATCCGGATAACCAGGCTGCTGGCCCCACGGCGCTGCAGCCGGCTGGCCGTACCCTGCCTGAGCCTGCGGGAACTGCGCGGTCGGCTGGTACCCGCCCTGGTCGCCGTAAGCCGGCTGGCCGTACTGCTGGGTCGGATCGGGACTGCCGGCAGACCATCCACTCTGGGACTGCCCACCCGAGCCCGGCTGCCCGCCCTGCTGGTTGTACCCGGCATCACCTGATGGGGGATATCCGCCGATCGGCGGTTGGTTAGGAGGCATCGACACGCGCGCGACCGTACCTCATCTGGCCCAGCCTTCGCGGCTGGCTCGCGGTCACCGTGCGCCAGGTCAGGGGAAGGTCAGGGCGCAGAATCCGGGTGACTCCTCCGTGGGAAGCCGGCCACCGCACGTTGCGGCGTAGGTCTCGTAGGCGGAGTCGATGTCCGACTCGAAGAACAGGTTGTCGCAGGCTTCCATGTCTCCGTCGAAACAGTCCTGGGCCAGGGCGTCCAGTTCGGGGTCCTCGCCTAGACCCTCCGGGGAAGTCCCCTCAGGGAGGTCTTCGGAACCGCCGCCGCCTCCGTCGTCGGAGCTGGTCTCGCTTTCGTCGCTCGATTCGGTGGTGGCTTCACCAGCGCTGCTGTCGCTGGAAACCTCAGCGCCAGACGTCGCGGTTACCGTAGTGGTCGACTCGTCGTCGTTGTTCAGCAAGAGGAACGCCGTCACACCCCCACCGATGACCACGACGGCGACCAAGACCAGGACGGCGATCAGATTGGTGTTGTTCTTCTTCGGTGGCGGGGCACCGTAGCCGTACCCGCCGGGCGTTGGATAACCAGGTTGGTTCGGGTTGTACCCGCCCTGCTGGTACCCGCCCGGCTGGCCGTACCCCTGGTTCGGGTCGTATCCGCCCGGCTGGCCGTACCCCTGGTTCGGGTCATACCCGCCCGGTTGGCCGTACCCCTGGTTCGGGTCGCGGCCACCTTGATTCGGGTCGTAGCCGCCTTGACCGTACGGGGGCTGACTCATCCTAGTTCTCCCATCTCACATGGACTCCGGCGCGCCACCGTGCCGAAGTACAGCCGCACACGATAGGCGGTAACCAGCCCGAGTGGCCGTCGCGGATGCATCCGCGTCGCGATATCAAACAGCAGACTCGGCGCCACACGGTAGACGTTGCGACCCCCATCGGAGGTTCCCGCATGTCTCAGGTCATCGGGAGGCATCACTAGAGTCGTTGCCAGGAGCCCGGATCTGGCCGAGGAGAGTGATCTGCAGTGGGCGGCGTCAGGCAACCGCTTCGAGGGGACCATCATCTCGACGGCCGGGACGTCCGGATGGAGCGCGACTCGATGGGCGAGATCGCCGTACCGGGGTGGGCCAAATACCGTGCCCAGACCCAGCGTGCCGTTGAGAACTTTCGGGTCTCCTTCCAGGCGATCGACCGAGAGCTGATCGGGGCGATCGCCTCGATCAAGGGTGTTAGTGCCCGCTTGCGGGGGGAGTCCGGCCGGCTCGATCCGGCCAAGGCCACTGCGATCCACGACGCCGCTGCCGAGGTCGCGCGCGGGAAATGGGACACGCATTTCCCGATCGACGTCTTTCAGACCGGGTCCGGTACGTCGTCGAACATGAACGCCAACGAGGTCATCGCCACATTGGCCGCCGAAAGGCTCGGCGAGGGCGCCTCGGTGCATCCCAATGACGACGTCAATGCCCCGTTCTCCTCCAACGACCAGTTTCCGGCAGCGATCCACATCGCGGCGACCCGGTCCATCGTGGTGTCGCTGATCCCGGCCCTGGAGTATCTGGACGCCTCCTTGTCGCGCAAGGCCGAGGAGTTCGCCGCCGTGGTGAAGTCCGGCCGTACCCACCTGATGGATGCCACTCCAGTTACGTTGGGTCAGGAGTTCGGGGGCTACGCGGCCTCGGTGCGCTTCGGCGTCGAGCGACTGCGGGACGCCCTGCCGCGGATCGGTGAACTGCCACTGGGGGGTACAGCGGTCGGGACCGGTATCAACGCGCCGGCCGGATTTGGCGGCGAGGTGATCGCCGCGCTCGCCGCGGACATGGAACTGCCACTGACCGAGGCGCGGGACCACTTCGAGGCGCAGGCTTCGCGGGATGCGCTGGTCGAGGCCTCCGGCGTCCTGCGGGTGATCGCCATCTCGCTGTACAAGATCGCCAACGACCTGCGCTGGATGGGCTCCGGCCCGCGCGCCGGGCTGGGTGAGATCCGGCTGCCCGACCTGCAACCGGGTTCCTCGATCATGCCCGGCAAGGTCAATCCGGTCATCCCGGAGGCGGTCTGCCAGGTGGTCGCCCAGGTGATCGGAAACGACGCTGCGGTGGCCTTCGGCGGATCGGCCGGCAACTTCGAGCTGAACGTGATGCTTCCGGTCATCGCGCGCAACCTGCTCGAGTCGATTCGGTTGCTTGCCAACATCTCACGCCTGTTCGCCGACCGGTGCATCGACGGAATCGAGGCCGACGTGGAGCGGTGCCGTGAGTTCGCCGAGTCCTCACCGTCGATCGTCACTCCGTTGAACCGCTATATCGGCTACGACGAGGCCGCGAAGGTCGCCAAGCAGTCGCTGGCCGAGCGCAAGACGATCCGCGAAGTCGTGCTCGAACGCGGGTACGTCAGGGACGGCAAGCTCACCGAGGTGCAACTGGATGCCGCTCTCGACGTCCTGTCCATGACCCACCCCTGACCCGCGTGCGCGGGCCGTTTGCGGCGCTGCAATGCACCCGTTCTGCGCGCTTCACACCTGATGCGATGGGTGGCATGCGGGTACGACGGGTGCAATCTCCCTGTCCGGCTCCGGGTTGTGGATTCCCTGGCGGCTGTGCACATTCCGCCGCTCATCGGCCGGCGTGGGCCACAGGCCGATCACTGTGGCCGGATGTCTGTTCCCGCTGATCTGCCACCGCTGATCCTGCGTCCGCGAGCGCTGGCCGATGGCTACGACGACAAGGAGATCGCCCGGCACCGGCGCTCGGGAGTGTGGTCGTCGGTGCGCCGCGGTGCGTACGTTGGAAGCGCCTCCGCTGAAGCGCTGACCCGCCGCAGCCGTCATCGCCTGCTGATCGAAGCGACGCTGAGCAAGCTGCGCCGGCCGGCGGTGGTCAGCCATGCGTCAGCCGCGGTGCTGCACGGCCTCCCGCTGTGGTCTGTCCCGCTGACCGCAGTGCACGTGACCAGGAATCCACCGGCGAAGAGCGACTCTGATCGCAATCTGATCTGTCACGTCTGCCGACTCGGCCCAGATGAGGTGACCGTGGTCGATGGCATGGCCGTGACGACTCCGACGAGGACGATCCTCGATCTGGGCCGGCTGATCGCGTTCACCCCAGCGGTGATCGCTGCCGACGACGGGCTGCGCCGAATCCTGACGACTCGCGAATTTCTGATGACCTCCCTCCAGGACCTGATCGGAACGCGTGGCAGCCGAAACGCCGCCCGCGTCGTGCAGTTCGCCGATGGCCGCAGCGAGAGTGTCGGCGAGAGCAGAAGCCGAGTGGTGCTGGCCGAGGCCGGGCTCCCCGCTCCCGATCTGCAGGTCGAGGTATTCGCCGAGGGCGGCTTCTTCCTCGGCCGCGGAGATTTCGGCTATCGCCAGCAGAGGTGCTCGGGGAGTTCGACGGGCGAGTCAAGTACGGACGGCTGTTACGCCCTGGCCAGTCCGCGGGCGACGCAGTGTTCGACGAGAAGCGCCGCGAGGACGCCATCCGGGATGCCGGGTGGCAGGTCGCGCGCTGGACGTGGGCAGATCTCGACGTTCGAGGCCTCGTGGCAGCTCGCATGCAACGTGCCCTGGGAAGAAACCGACCGACGTAGCCCGGGCCGCATTGCACCCAAATTGTCGGCATTGCACCTGACGCATCAGGTGCGATGCGGCCGAGATGGGTGCAATGCGGCGGCCCATGTGACGCCAGGGTGATGGGTCGGCCGGTTAGCGGGCTGGGCGGAGCGGGGTCGCTTCGTCGGGACCGATGTGCGCGGCCACGAGCTGCTCGAGGACCTGCCTTGTGGTACGAACGGCCTGGGCCCCCACGACATTGCTGAGGTCGGCTTCGGACTCGGCCCAGAGTCGGGTTCCTGCCTCGATACATGCCCAGGCGCGACCGGTGAGCCGGACTACCCGGGCACGGCGATCGCTGGCGGTGCGCTCACGGATGACATATCCAGCGTCCTCGAGGTGATCGATGAGGACTTTCGCCGACTGCTTGGTCATGCCCAGGTGCGCGGCGATCTCGACACCGGTGGCACCGCCGCGCATCGCGATCAACGAGAAGGCATAGCCGTGCGTCGGACGAATGTCGGCAAAGCCCTGCTCGGCCAGTCCGCGATGAACTGCTTCGGTCACGGCCCGAGTGGCCAGTGCCAGTAGAGCGGGCAACGGCAAACCCACCGCCGAGCCGACGACCCCTCCCCCGTCGGCGGCGCAGGCCCCTGCTGGACGTTTCAGAGCGACCACGGAGGGGTCATCGTCCTGTCCCCCACAGTGGCCAGGAAGCCGGCCGAGGTGATAGCGGTGGCATGCGCCGCCTCCGAGCCGGCGTTGCGCAGGGCGAAGGAGGTCTGCATCGGTACGATCACCGCATCCCCCGGACCGGCCTGGATCTCCTGCATCCCGATGGTCGCGCTGATCCGTCCACTGTGGATGACTAGAACCTCCTCGCAGTCCAGGCTGTGCGCGTCCCCGGTCATGCCGGGGGCAAGCTCGAGTGCCCAGACGGCGAGTTGGGTGGAGCCGCGCGATGGTACGGCCAGGGACCGGAACACGGCATCCCCCAGAACGAACTCCGGCGCTTCGGACAGGGTGGCAACAGGCATGGAAAGCTCCTCAAGTTAGTCAGTTTGTCTGATTAGATAGTAAGTCTAACTGACTAAGTCGTCAAGGATCGGCACTCCCGACTACAGCGGCAGGTCTTCCAACATCTCGGTGACCAGAGCTGCGATCGGGGAACGCTCGGAACGAGTCAACGTCACGTGCGCGAACAGCGGGTGCCCCTTCAACGCCTCGATCACCGCCGTCACCCCGTCGTGTCGGCCGACCCGGAGGTTGTCCCGCTGGGCGACGTCGTGGGTGAGCACGACCCGGGAGCCAGAGCCCAACCGGGACAGCACGGTCAGCAGGACGCCACGCTCGAGGGACTGTGCCTCGTCGACGATGACGAACGAGTCGTGCAGGGACCGGCCCCGGATGTGGGTCAGCGGAAGGACCTCCAGCATGCCTCGGTCGGTGATCTCATCGACCATGTCGGCGCTCGCGAGGGCGCCGAGCGTGTCGTACACCGCCTGGGCCCAGGGACCCATCTTCTCGCTCTCGCTGCCCGGGAGATAGCCGAGTTCCTGACCGCCGACGGCGTACAGCGGTCGGAACACGACCACCTTCTTGTGGGCTCGCCGTTCCATGACCGACTCGAGGCCGGCGCACAGAGCAAGGGCCGACTTGCCGGTCCCGGCTCGTCCACCCAGTGAGACGATGCCGATCTCCGGGTCGAGCAGCAGGTCCAGAGCGATCCGCTGTTCGGCTGAGCGCCCATGCAGCCCAAAGGCTTCACGGTCACCTCGTACGAGGCGGATCTGCTTGTCCGCGGTCACTCGGCCCAGCGCCGAGCCGCGTGAAGAGAGCAACACCAGGCCGGTGTGGCACGGTAGTTCGGACTCGGGCGGCAACTCGATCTCGTCTTCGGCGTAGAGCCGGTCGAGGTCTGCGCTGCTGACCTCCAGTTCCTTCATCCCGGTCCAGCCCGCGTCCACAGCGTTATGCGCGCGGTACTCGTCCGCGGCCAGTCCCACCGAAGCTGCCTTGACCCGCAACGGCATGTCCTTGGTGACCAGGACGACGTCGAGGCCCTCGGCGATCAGGTTCAACGCCACCGCGAGGATCCGAGAGTCGTTGGCGTCGTTGCGGAATCCAGCCGGCAGCACCGATGAGTCGGAATGATTGAGCTCGACATGCACAGTGCCCCCCGACCGACCGATCGGCACCGGGGCATCGAGTCGTCCGTGCAGGATCCGCAGGTCGTCGAGGGCGCGCAGCGATTCGCGAGCGAACCAACCGAGTTCGGGATGGTGACGTTTGTCCTCCAACTCGCCGATCACGACCAGCGGTAGCACAACATCGTGTTCGGCAAAGCGCATGAGCGCGCCGGGATCGGAGAGCAGAACCGAGGTGTCGAGGACATAAGTACGGCGATCGGTCACGCGCGGACTCCTACGAGAGCGAGAGCTCCCGTTCAGGTCGAAGGGCTCCGGTCCGACCCGTCGAGGCCAGAAACCGGCCCTTCACTGACCATGTCGTCAGCACCGTCGGGGCCTCCCAGGGCGGTGCATCCGGCACCACCGAGACCGACCGTACGACGCTTTGCCCCCACTCGCGGCACGACACGCGGCGAGGCAAACACTCAGCCCCAAGGGTCCGTCTGCTGGTCACCGCCCGAGCGTCTGCCGGCCTCCCGGCGTAAGGCCAGGAGAGGTCCCACGAGCAGGGCGACGGGGAAGAGCAGCGCCCACCACTGCGCCGAGAAGTCGCCGACAAGAACGATGCCGATGACCAGGAAGACCAGCAGCGAGACGGCGAAGACCGCCCGGCCCATGAGCCGTTGAGAGGCGCTGCGCCCGGTGCGCCGCACTGGATTCACGCGGGGAGGTCCTCGACCATGCTCAGCGGCTGTCGGCTTCAGCAAGGACGCCGCCCGGCGTGAGCGGCTCGTCCAGGAGCCGACGGAATCGGTCGCCCATCGACGTCCCACTCGGCCGCGCATCCAGCCAGGACGAGAGCAGGCGATGACCCTCGACGTAGGTCGAGGTGTAGGCCCGCCACAGCGGATCAGTCAAGAAGCGCAGCGACTGTTGTGCTCGCTCCGGTGAGACAAGAGCCCAACGCTGCAGGTAGTCCAGCACCTCGTCCTGCCCACGACCCCTGTCGTGCAGCAGGATTGCCGCATCCTGACGAACGTCGTTGAGCGGAGCGACGGCCGTGGCCACCCGTTGGGCGAGCTCACCGTCGACGGACAGCCCCAGATCCCGCAGGGTCTCCTCGGTCCATGCTCCCCAGCTCTCACCGACGGTCACCTTGATACCCAGATCGGCAAGCCCCTCGGCCATCAGGCACTCCGGGGTGTTCACCAGGAAGATCGTGTGTTCGAGGTGCCGATCCCTGGTCACAAGTCTCACCTCCTTGCGGCAGTGCTCGGTGTGATGCCCGGGATAGGACTCGTGGGCGACCAGATGCGGCAACTGGGTGAGCCGGTGCGGCAGATCGGCGTTGATCGCGACGTCGGAGTGGCTCTCGCCGCGGAAGTAGTTGAACCCGGACCAGGGCTTGTCGGTCACGATGTCGTAGCTGACCGTCTCGTTGGGCGGCAATTCGTACTCGGCTCTCACGTGGTCGCGCAGTCGACTGGACAGCGCGTGGACGACCTCGTGAAGCCGGTCCGGCGGGCATTCGTCGGTTCGTCGGTAGTCGGCGTATCTCTGTGCGAGGGTTCCGCTCCCCGGGAGTAGCGCGTCCAGCTCGGAGTGTGCTGCGGTATAACGGCTTTCGCTGCCCAGCTCAATCTGCACGTCGAAGTACGCGGCCACCTCTTCGACGAAGCCGACGGGCTCGACGGACATCACTCGAGCGCTGCAATGCAGGCCGATGAGCTGTGCCCGTAGGAAGGCCGCCCGCTCTGGGGCCAGGCCGCTCGAGTCAAGTTCGGCCAGGAGTTCTTCGGCCCGGACCCGAAGCTCGACCGGCCGGGGGGCCGGTTCGTTCTCGACCTCGGCACGCAGCGCCGGGTCGCCGGTGTACGCGTCAACGAAGCCGGGCTCGAGGCGGTCGAAACGCAGCCCGAGCAGGAGGTACTCGGTAATCACGTCCACGGACAGAGAGTCTGCCTCAGTCGTCGCCGGCGACTCAGGCGCCGAAGCGTCGATGGCGTGCCGCATAGTCGCGCAGCGCCCGGAGGAAGTCCGTACGGCGGAAGTCGGGCCAGTTGACATCGCAGAAGTAGAACTCCGAGTGAGCCGTCTGCCAGAGCAGGAATCCGGACAGCCGCTGCTCGCCGCTGGTCCGGATCACCAGGTCGGGGTCAGGTTGGCCTCGCGTGTAGAGGTGCTCGGCGATGTGCTCGACGTCGAGTACGTCGATGAGCTCGTCCAACGTCCTGCCGGCGGCTGAGTGTTGCGCCAACAGGGAGCGCACCGCATCGGCGATCTCTCGGCGACCGCTGTAACCGACGGCCAGATCCACGGCCGCACCGGGCCGGCCGACGGTCGCCTCGTGCGCGGTCTTCAGCGCCTCGACCGTGCTGTCGGGCAAGAGTTCCAACGCGCCGACGGCCCGTAGCTGCCATCGCCGAGTGGGTCCGGACAGGTCCGCGGCGAGGTCTTCGATGATCTGCAGCAGCGGCGTCAGCTCCGGCTCCGGCCGGTTCAGGTTGTCGGTGGACAACAGGAACACCGTCACGTGGTCGATCCGGGCTTCGTCGCACCAGCCGAGGAAATCGACGATTTTGCCCGCGCCGCGGCGATGACCGTCGTTGACATCACCCAGTCCGATGGATCGGGCCCATCGTCGATTGCCATCGACCATGACACCGACGTGCCGGGGCAGTTGGGCGCCCGAGAGTTGATGCTGCAGTCGTAGCTCGTACAGCCGGTACGGCAGATCGGCCCAACCCATGATCTCCGCAGGGTACGACGCTGCGCTTGGGTTCGGTGTCGGCGCCTTGGCAGAGAAACCTACGCTCACGTAACCTGGGATCGATGGCTAGTGAGCTTGCGTCCAGCGTTTCCACCCCGCTGGACTTCGGCGATACCGACTACGACTCGCCAGACATCCGTCCACGGCTGCGTGGCTGGTTGCACCTGGGAGCCTTCTTCGCCTCGCTCGCCACGGGAGCCGTCCTCATCCCGCTGGGGTGGGCGCAGAGCCCCTCTGTTGGTCTGGCGGTGACGATCTACTGCTTCACCGTCTCAGCGATGTTCGGCGTCAGTGCCGCCTACCACCGCCGCGCGTGGTCGCCTCGCGGCTGGAAGATCATGAAGTTGCTCGATCATTCGACGATCTTCTTGTTCATCGCAGGTAGTTACACCCCGTTCAGCGTCATGGCACTCGAGGGCACCTTTTTGTGGGTCATCCTGGGCATCGTCTGGGGCGGCGGGCTGGCCGGTATCGCACTCAAGACTTCCTGGCCGACGGCTCCGCGCTGGGTCGGGGTGCCGATCTACCTCGCGCTCGGCTGGGTCGCGGTGCTGTTCTTCCCGGCCATCCTGACCAACCTCGGAGTGACCACCCTCGCCCTGATCAGCGCCGGTGGCTTGCTCTACTCCTTGGGCGCGATCGCGTACGCCACATCGAAGCCGAATCCGTGGCCCGGCGTCTTTGGCTACCACGAGGTCTTCCACGCCGCGACCATCGTGGCCGCGGCCTGCCACTACATCGCGGTGTACTTCGCGATGTACGCCAACTGAGGCGGGCAGCGCCTCGGTCCAGCGGCTCAGTCGTCTTGGAGAACGGAAAGAAAGTTGCCGGCCGGGTCCTTGAACCAGGCGATCAGCGGACCGCCCTGACGCATGATCCCGTCGTCGTCGATCCCGTGCCCGGCCTCGAAGCGGACTCCGCGGGTCGCCAGTTGCTCTACAGCCGAGGCGATGTCCTCCACCGGGAAATTGAGGATTGTGAACGTGGCCGGCGTGTGGTCATCCTTGGGATAGACCAGGGTGTCCCGGTCGCCGGCGATGTGCAGGGTCAGCATCTCGTGCTCCTCGGACACCCGGAGTCCGAGCGTCTCGCCGTAGAACTGCCTGGCCCTGGGGATGTCGTCCACGGAGAATCCGCTGAATGCCTTGGTGTGCTCGAACATCGCGCTTCCTTTCGTAGATGTCTGGCGGTTTCGGTCAAAACCGCCACGGAGTTGTGCCAGCTGCATGGCCGTACGGCCTAGGGCTGGAGGTCGACGGCGGAGTTGAAGGATCCGTCCATGTAGAACGGTGTCGAGTCGTGCTCATGGGTGATCTGCCAGGTGCCGTCGATCTTGCGCAGTCCGAGCGTCGAACGGAACCACAGCGTGAACGACTCCGGGGCGCCGAGCGGCGTCGCGGTGAGGCGGTTCAGGCTGTGGCAGAACCCGACGTCCGCGCCGGCAGTTACTGAGAGGTCGCGGATCTCGAACTCGATCGGACCGTCGAAAGTATCGAACCAGGTCTGCAGGCCGTTCATGTCGCGCACCTCCGGTCCGCTCTGCGCCAGCGGCGGCGCCAGTCCAAACCGCACCGTCTCCGGCGCGAGGCGAGCGACGAGCCGCTCGACGTCCGCCTGCTGCATCGCGGTCTCCCGATCGGCCACCAACTCGCGAATCTGCGCCTCGGCCTGGCTTCCTACGGTGCTGGTCATGGCAATTCCTCCTTCGCTTGGGCACCTCCTGCGGGTGCCTTCACAGGGGATGTAGAAGCTGGGGTGCTGGTTTCGACATGACAGGTGAGAAAGTTTTCCCAACCTGATGGAGGCCACGATGAAGTACCTGATCCTGATCCACACGAACCAGGCGTCCCTCGAGGTCTGGGACAGACTCTCTGACGGCCAGCGCACGGAGTTCGGGCTCGGCCACATGGCGCTCAGCGAGGCGCTGGCTGAATCCGGGGAGCTGATCGTGTCGGAGGGGCTGGGCGATCCTTCGCTGGCCACGATCGTGTCGGTGCGCGAGGGGCAGACGATGACCAGCGACGGGCCCTTCGCCGAGGTGAAGGAGCACTTGGCCGGCTTCTACCTCATCGAGTGCGACAGCATTGAACGCGCGATCGAGCACGCGGCTCGGGTTCCGGATGCCGGGTACAGCTATGTCGAGGTCCGACCGATCCTGGACATGAGCGGGATGGAGTTCTAGCCGAGAGTGGGCGAGCAGCACAGCAAGCAACCATCGATGCCTCCGATCGAGGCCCTGTTGCGGGAACTGGCGCCGCAGGTCCTCGGCCTGCTCGTAAACCGGTACGGCGGCTTCGACACCTGCGAGGACGCCGTACAAGAGGCCCTGCTGGCAGCTGCGGTCCAATGGCCGACCGAGGGGGTACCCGACAACCCGAAGGGCTGGCTGATCACTGTCGCCGCCCGGCGGCGGACCGAACTGTGGCGTAACGAGTCCGCCCGCCGACGCCGGGAGGACACGGCCGCAGCCCTGGCACCACCGGACCCGGAGCCGATCCCGGCGGTCGATGACACGCTGACCCTGCTCCTGCTGTGTTGTCATCCCGCCCTGTCCACGGCGTCGAAGGTGGCCCTGACGCTGCGCGCAGTCGGCGGGTTGACCACTGCGGAGATCGCCCGCGCGCTCCTGGTTCCGGTGTCGACCGTGGGCCAGCGGATCAGCCGAGCCAAGCAGCAGATCAAGGCCAGCGGCGCCCAGTTTCAGCTGCCCGATGAGGCAGACCGCCCGGAGCGGGTCGCTGCCGTGCTGCACGTGCTCTACCTGATCTTCAACGAGGGATACACGGCCAGTTCCGGGTCTGCGCTGCAGCGGGTCGAGCTCACGACCGAGGCGATTCGGTTGACCAGACAGCTTCGCGAACGGCTACCCGAGGACGGTGAGGTCGCAGGATTGTTGGCACTTCTGCTGCTGACCGACGCCCGCCGAGTCGCTCGGACGGGTCCGGACGGCGCGCTGATTCTGCTCTCAGAGCAAGACCGTCGCCGTTGGGATACCGCAGCCATCGCCGAGGGCATCCGGCTGATCACCGAAACCCTGGCCGTCGCGCCGATCGGTCCCTATCAGCTGCAGGCCGCGATCGCGGCGGTGCACGACGAGGCGGCCAGCTCCCAGGACACCGACTGGACGCAGATCCTCGGGCTGTACGACCTGTTGGGCGTTCTCGCGCCCGGGCCGATGGTCGCGCTCAACCGGATCGTGGCAGTAGCCATGGTCCACGGCCCACAGGCCGGTCTGCAACAACTCGGCGCAGCCGAGGCCGAACCCGCTCTTGGCGGGCATCACCGGGTCGACGCCGTGCGGGCTCATCTACTCGAGCTCGCCGGCGACCACGGGTCGGCCAGGGATGCCTACGAGTTGGCCGCCCGCCGAACTCTCAGCGTCCCTGAGCAGCGCTACCTAAAGTCCCGGGCGGCACAGCTTGGGCCGACGACTCCAGCATGACGAGCCGGCTGGTCATGTCTGGACCGCGTCCAGGAGGTTCTGCACGCTTGGGCGGTCACCGATGATGGTGACCCGGCCCGCCTCGATCGCAGCCGGCAGGGACTGCGACCTGCTCAACAGAGCCTGCCAACCGGCGAGATCGGTGTCGATCTGCACATCTGCCTGTGCCCCTGTGATAGCTGTCGCGTTCCAGGCGCACCTCATAGCTCGAAGTCCAGTTCGGATCGGCTTGGGAGTCGAAGAACGTACGCAGACCGAGCATCACCGAGTCCGCGCTGACCTCCCCGGCCAGAGGTAGGACTGGTGAGCGCATACCCCACCGCGCCAACGCGCGGAATACCGGCTCGAGTTCGGCACCCCAGTCGGTCAGTTCGTACACCTGGGAGCCAGCCGGCGGTGCCGACAACCCGGACCTCCCGCCGATGGGCGAGCAGATCGAGGCGGCCTTCTCCGACCCCGCACCGGAACCGGACTGCTCCGATCGCAGGGCGGTGATCGACTACATGGTCGAGGGGCAGCGGCCGTTCGAGGGAACCCATCCCTTCGACGAGGCGGGTCTGCGAGTCCTCGTCGGTCAAGTTTTCGATCGCACGAACGATATGGCCGCCAGCATGACCAACCACTGGATGCTCGAGGGCGGCGATCCGATCAGAGCGCGGCTCGGACAGGTCGGCGCCCCGACACTCGTCCTGCATGGCACCGAGGACCCGCTGGTTCCGATCGGTCACGGCAAGGCGCTTGCCGACGAGATCCCCGGTGCTGTGTTGATTCCGCTGGAGGGGGTCGGCCATCAGATGCCACCCCGCCAGGTGTGGGAGGTCGTGATCCCGGCAATCCTGGCGCACACCGCGATCAGTGCAACGGAGGCAGGCCGCAGTTCAGAGTGACCCGTCGACGAGCTGGCGCACCTCCACCGCCGTACGGTGGCAGTCGGCGACGCACTCGGCGCTCAGCCCGACGCGAAGCAGCGTCAATCCTCGTTCAAGAGCCTGCTTCCGGTCGTGACCGGGTCCCGTCCCCGAGGACGACCGCGCCCCCCGCCTCGAGCAAGGGGTCATCGTCCAAGGGCGGCCTTCCTTGCCATCCCGCCTCGCGTCCGTGCGTCGAGTCGGTTGCATGCGACCGAATCTCGATACCGGGGCGAGGGTGAGAATTCAGATCGTGATGTGGGCCTTGATCGCCAGCCGGTCGTCCATCATCGCGTAGCCGTCGGGAAGCTCCTCGAGACCGATTGTCAGGTCCAGGACCGAACTGGCGTCGAGCTGTCCATCGACGACCGAGCCGAGCAGGGCCGGTAGATAAGCCCGCGCTGGCGCCATCCCGCCGCGGATCCCGATGTTGCGAGCGAAGATCGCGGACAGGTCGATGCCCTCGACAAGGTGCGGCACACCGACGTACCCTACGCTTCCCCCGTCGCGGGTCATCGCGAACGCATCATCGAAAGCTGTTTGCGCACCTACGCATTCGCACACGGCGTCCACACCGCCGGTCAGGCTCATGACCTTCTCGAGCACCTCGTCACCGCTGCCCTGCACGACGTCCGAGGCGCCGAAGTCCACCGCGAGGTGTAGTCGCTCGGCGTGATGGCCAATGGCGATGATCCGCCGAGCTCCGAGCCGGCGAGCCGCCAGGACCGCGCACAGTCCGACCGCTCCGTCGCCGATGATCGCCACGGTCGTGTCGTGGTCCACGCCGGCGCTGATGGCCGCATGATGCCCAGTTGCCATCACGTCGCTGAGCGGCAACAGCCGGGTGGCCGGAACGGCATCGGCCGGGGGTAGGACGACCAGGGTGCCGTCGGCATGCGGAACGCGAACCGCCTCCCCCTGCCCGCCGTCATGGCCCGGCTCGGAAAACGTCCCCCCGTCCACGCACGAACTGCTCAGGCCGGCGCGGCAGTAGTCGCACACCCCGCATGACCACATGAAGGGGGCGAGCACCCGATCTCCCACTCGGACCGTACGAACGTCGGCGCCGACCTCGCTGACCAGCCCGAGAAACTCGTGCCCGATCCGTGCCCCCGGCGGTCGCTGGCCGTAGCCCCGGTAGGCCCAGAGGTCGCTGCCGCCGATCGCCGCGTCGGTCACCTGGACGATGGCATCGGTCTCGAGGACGAGCACCGGATCCGGAACATCCTCCACGCGGACGTTTCCGGGGCCCTCGTACACAGCCGCGCGCATGCCCCGACCCTAGCCAGTACCAGCCGGGTGCCCGCAGCTGCGGGGGCGCCGGTTCAGCCGGTCTGCGGGCCCCGGGCGCGGACCTCGTCCACCGATTCCATGGCGGTACGGAGTTCGACCAGCCAGTCTTCGGTGTGCTGTCCCACCAGGCGCACCGACCAGGCCAGCGCCTCCGACCGTGAGCGGGCCACCCCCGACTCGACCAGTGTGTCGAGCACCTGTCGCTCGGGCTGACGCAGCCGGGTCATCACCGGAATCGCCAGGTGGGTGAACAGGGTGGACGTCGAGCCACATGTGGCGCCCCAGGCCACCTTTCGGCCGAAGCGGTATTCGGCCGACTGCGCGATCCCGATCCGTTCCTCGCGAGTCTCCTCTCGCCACCTGCTGATCCGGCCGGCCGCCGCCGACGCGCGGGCGTCGTGCTCGGCGTCCGGCGCCACGTCCGGCTCGGCCAGCGGGCCGACGACGAGGATCTCCTCTCGGTCGACCGACACCTCGGCGGGTCCGGTGAACCATTGGTCGGGCAGTCGACCGGCGAACCATGCCTGGACCTCGTCGTGAGCTGTGTTCTTCATCGCCATCGCTATCACTCCCTCGATTACAGGATTACTCGATTACACGATAGCGCATTCTCGCGACCTCAGATGCCGTTTCGCGCCCGTACGGCTTCGCCCACCACCAACGGATCCGTGGTGGGGGCTTGACAGACGAAGCCCCGGCAGACAAAGACAGCCAGCGGTGCGGAAGGCGTGTTTCGACCTGCGAGCAGGGGTATGCCTTCGCTGTCCGGCGCCCCGATGACCGACACAGCGCCCGGGCTGGTGCCGGCCCGGACGACTGCGGCCAACCTGTCGCGCTCAGCCCCGGCCGGACCCGCTACCGCGATCTCCAGCGGGCCGGCCAGCATCGCCTCGGCCGTGCCGGCCGCAGACCCGGCGGCGCGTGGTGCCCGGGCGATGATCGCTCCGATCGTGGCCAGCGCAGCGTCAGCGACACCTCGAGGTTCGGTACGGCCAGACAGCGCCGAGTAGCTGACCAGTGCGTCGCAGGCCGCCGCGATACCGGAGGGGGTCGGGCCGTCGGTCGGATCCTGGGGCCGTCGGATGAGTGCTTCACCGTCCTGCGGTGTGTCGAAGAATCCACCGTCCCCGTCAGCGAAGCGTCGCTGCAGCCCGTCGAGGAGTTCTCCGGCAGTGCGGAGCCAAGGCCCATCTCCGGTTGCCTGATGCAGGGCAAGCAATCCGCGCGCAAGTTCGGCGTAGTCCTCGAGCACGCCGGCGTGCCGTCCGACCACGCCGTCGCGCGACACCCGGCGTAGCTTGCCCTCGGCCAGATGCACCCGCGTCACCAATTCCGCCGCCGCCTGAGCGGCGGCCAGGCTCTTGGCCGATCCGGTCAGCATGGCGTGCTCGGACAGCGCGGTGATCGCCAGGCCGTTCCAGGCCGTGACAACCTTGTCGTCACGAGATGGTTGAGGACGGGCCGCCCGTACGGCAAGCAGTTTGGTACGGACGTCGGCCCACCGTTGCGGGTCGTCTGGATCGATGAGCAGTTGCAGCACCGACATGCCGTGTTCGAAGGTCCCTGACGGTGTGACTCGGAGAAGCGTTGCAGCCCAAGCCCCGTCATTTTCGCCGAGAACCTCGACGAGTTGTTCGGGGGTCCAGGCGTAGGTCATGCCCTCGACGCCGTCGGTGTCCGCGTCCAGGGCCGAGGCGAAACCGCCCTCCGGCGTACCGAGGTCGCGGATCAGGAACGCCGCCGTGTCGTCGGCGACCCGACGAGCCAACGCCGAACCGGTCTCCCGCCACAGATGCAGATAGACCCCGAGCAGCAACGCGTTGTCGTAGAGCATCTTCTCGAAGTGCGGGACGACCCACTGACCGTCCACTGAGTACCGCGCGAATCCCCCGGCCAGCTGGTCGTACATCCCGCCCCGAGCCATCCGCTCGCAGGTGGTCTCCACCATGAGCAAGGACCGCGGGTCCTCGGTGCGGGCATGGTGGCGTAGCAAGAACTCCAGCACCATCGACGGCGGGAACTTCGGAGCACGATCGAAACCGCCGTGATCGGCGTCGAAGCTATGCCACAGCACGTCGACGGCACCGTCGAGAACTGTCGCGTCCACTGCAATCGGTTCGCCGAAGGACCGGGGTTTGCCTAGTTGCTCGACGATCCGCTGGCTGGACTCCAACAGATCACTACGACGGTCGGTCCATGCTTGGGTGATCGCGTCCATAAGCTGGCCGAAGGACGGCATGCCGCGGGACGGCTGTGGCGGAAAGTAGGTTCCGCAGTAGAAGGGTGCGCCATCTGCGGTCAAGAAGACGGTCATCGGCCAACCGCCGTGGCCGGTCATCGCCTGGGTCGCCTCCATGTACACCGAGTCGACATCGGGGCGTTCCTCGCGGTCGACCTTGATGCAGACGAACTGCGCATTCATCGCCTCGGCGGTGGCTTGGTCCTCGAAGGATTCGTGGGCCATGACGTGACACCAGTGACAGGCTGCGTACCCGATCGAGAGCAGGATCGGTACGTCCCGCTGCCGCGCGGTGGCGAAGGCATCCTCCCCCCATTCCACCCAGTCCACCGGATTGTCGGCGTGCTGCAACAGGTACGGCGAGGACGAGACAGCGAGTGCATTGGCCATCAACCCATCGTGCCAGCGGCGGTGACAAGCCAGACGCGACGGGCAGCATTTCAGGTTGCCGCGGGAGAGTCGCTCGCTGGCCTCAGCCGAGCTTGGCGAAGTCGGCCGTCCGCCATCGCCGCGGCTCGAGCCGGATCATTATGTCGTCGCCGTCGGGGTTCTCATCGACATAGGCAGCCCCCTGCTCCGCGCCGAGGTAGCGGGCCGCGATCTCGACCCGCAGCTCACGGGTCACCAGGCCGATGCTGACCGGGCCTTCGACCGTCACGTAGGCGTACGGGTAGTCCTCGCGCTGCACGCACAATGACGCCCGCCCGGCCTCGCGCAGCAGCGCTACCTTGGCACTGGCCTGCTCGGTGGTGAGCTCGACGACACCACCCGGCTGGTACCGGTACCAGACCGGCACAACCTCAGGCGGCCCGTCGGGCCGCGCAACCGCCAGCACACCGATGTGCACGTCCGCGAGGAACGCCACACGCTCATCGTTGCTCATCGTCAGTATTCCCATGGCCGCCGCAGTCTGCCGCTGGGGTCCGACCGGTGGCAAGAGCCTTGGCATCAACGCATCGTGTCGGCCGAGGTGATCGTGAGCGGGTCAGGTCCAGCGAGAATGCCCGCCCACCGCTCATGATCTTGATTGAGCTCAGCCGGGTGCTCGCCGATACCGCCCGTCGAACAACGGCGTTATGTGGTAGGTGCCGACTCGCACCTCGTCCGGGGTGAAGACCTCCCACGCGCCCAGCCAGAAGCTGAACTGACGCACCTCCGGGGCTTCGTCCATGTTCGGTCGGTTTCAGGCGGTCTTGTGGCCGGTGGCGGCTGTCACGCCGCCAAGAGTGAGAAAGGTGAGTCCGACGCCGACTCGGGCGTGGGGCAGCGCCTTGGGGTGGCGGCCGAGCAGATCACCGAGCAGCCCGCCGGACAGGCCGTACCCGACGTCCAGAACTGCGCCGATCAACACGAACAGCGCGCCCAGGACCAGCACCTGAGCCGCGAGCGGGCCGGCTTCGGGGTGAATGAACTGAGGGAAAAAGGCCAGGAAGAACAGCGCGACCTTCGGATTCGTGATCCCGACGGCGAAGCCCTGCCGCCAGCTCCGCCAGGCACCGGCCGGCACTCCTGCGCCCGGCACAGCGGACCCAGAAGACGCCGGCGAGGCAGGGACAAGCGGGTCGTTGCGTTTCCGGATCGTGACGACGCCCAGCCAGATCAGATAAGCGGCCCCGACATAGCGAACCAGGCCCAGCGCCGTACCCGACGCGGCGAGCACCGCCGTCAGACCCAGCGCGGTCGCCGCGACGTAGACCGCGCTGGCCGACTCGACACCCAGAGCGGAGTAGATCCCGACCCGGCGCCCGCCGGCGATTCCGCGGGCGAGCAGGAACAGCATGGCCGGACCGGGCAGCAGGATCAGCAGGACGCTAGCGGCGGCGAAGGCGGCGAGGGTCGGGCCGGACGGCATAACCGGACAATAGTTCCTCGGCCCTGCCTCACCTACTGGGTAAAGAGCCGGTCGGAAGGTCAGGCGGGTCGGAGCAGGATCACCAGGGAGTCCAGTCGGGTGAGGTTGACCGGAGCCAGCGGCGATCGGATCACATCGGTCACGGTGAAGCCGGCTCGCGCGGCCAGCAGCCGCAGAGTGTAGGGCGTGTAGTGCCAGATGTGCTCGGTCGGCTTGAGCGTCCACCAGCGTTTCCGCAGCAGCCGACTTGGCAGCGACGAAAAATACGGCGTGGACATGGCGACCGTGCCGTCGTCGGCAACCAACTCCCGGATGCGCTGGAGGACGGCAAGCGGGTTCGGTACATGTTCGAGGGTGTCCCAGCCACAGATGACGTCGTACGGCCCGTCAAGCGGCGCGTCCACCAATTGTCCACAGTAGACATCCAGGCCCAGCTTCGCGGTCTGCTGCGCCGCCGGGTGGGACAGTTCGACGCCCTGGACGTCGTAGCCCCGATCCCGAGCCGCAGCGAGGAACAGCCCGTAGCCGCTGCCGAATTCGAGTAGCCGCTGCCCGTCAGCTGGTCGGCGGAGCCTTGCGTTGGAGTCTCGCGTTGATCGCGCCTTGGCGATGCGGTTGAGCCGGCCCGACGTCCACAGCCGCTGCAGGGCCATCGCCGGCGACCAGCCGGTCTGGTCGCCGTACACGCCGCACTCGAAGTAGTCCACCTGGTCGTAGAACCGGGACAGCGCTTGCGCCCGCAGCCGCGGTGAGACGAAGACGAGCGTGCACCGGGCGCAACGCCGTACGCCGTAGGGCGGCAGCTCATAGACGCTCGTGCCGGTGTCACCGCACAGACAGCAGTTGACCTGCTCGGTGTCGGCGGCACTGAAGGCTGGGGCTGGGTCGGTCACCCCGGCAGGCTAGTGGTGCTCGAATTCGCTGGCCGTGGCCGATCTGCTGGTTCCACGTGATCGGCTGCTGACGCGGTGCTGTCGGGGGCCGGAGTTGTGGGGTCGGGTGCGAGCGAATTGGCTTCGACCGACTTGCCGATCTTGTGCCGGCCCGCGTCGGTGGACGGTTCGGCTTCAGCGAGCAGCCCGTAGGTACTCAGGACGTCGAGGATGCGGTTACGCAACGCCTCGGATGGTGCCGGCTGTCGACGCGCGCCAGCAAGCACGAGATACCGGTCCGGAGCCAGATGGGCACGTGCCACCAACAGTTGTCGGAGGTGGTCAAGGTGCGCATCGACGTCATCGAGAACCACGGTCAGATGCGGAACCAGGCGTCCGCTCCCCCAGCGCAGCGCCCGCATCTGCTCGGCGGTGTCCACGCTGCCGGCAAGATCGCTGCGGGCCTGTACGTCATCTTGGAAGCCATCGCACACGACGATGCCGCCATGGGCTAGAACCGGGCGGATCACGGTGGTCACATACTCGGCGTGCGCTGCGGCCGCGAGAAGCGCTTGTGCTGCAGAGCTGGCCGGAAGTCCCGCCATGCCTGCGGTCGAATCCGGACCAGTCTGTTCGGAGAGTCGCTTGGCCGCCGCCTCGTCGTCTGAGCGTCCTGTCAACAAGACGTCATGGCCCTTGCTGGCGAGCCACTCGACGACGCCGGCTGCGACGCGACGGCGTTCAGCGGGGTCGGGCCCCTCGATCACCAGCAGGACGCCGACCTGGGGCGGTTCATCCGGGGCCAGCGGCGCGGAGCCGAACAACTTGCGCACGGCGCCCATCAGAACGCTGCGCTGGCCAGGCGCCACTCGGCTGGCGACGTACCAGCTCACGGCCACGGCAAGGATTCCGGCGATCAACAGGGTCAGCCCCGGTCCGGTGAAGACCAGCTCGGTCTGCCCGATCGTGATGACGTGGTTGCCGATGAATCCAGCCATCAGGGGCCCGACTGCGACGGTGAGCAAGAGCATGATCCGCACCGAGGAGATGACAAACGCGAAGGTCCGCCCGCGCAGCCGGTCGACAACCTCGTACCCGATCAGGGTGTAGCCGACGATCCAGGAGATACCGGAGAAGAACCCCACGGCACCAGCCATCGCCGCGGCGATCACGAACTCGCGCATGAATGACATGACGACGAGCACCAACCCGGCCAAGCCAATGGACACACCGAAGATCCGCCGACGGGTGATCCCGGGCAGCACTCGGGGACCGAGCAGCATTCCCAGGGCCAGGCCGGTGAACACCGTGCCGAAAAGGATGCTGTACCCGGCCGTACCGGCCCGCAGTGTGATGACCCAGAGCTGGGCGACCCCGATCACGAAGCCGCCGGCCGCGAACGCCCCCAGGATTCCGACGTAGAGCGCCTTCATCAGCGCGTTCGAGCGTAGGAAGCTGACACCTTCCTTGATCAGCACCAACAGACTGGCGCCTTTTTCCCGCTCCCCGGTGTAGGCCGGGATCGCGTGCCGCGACACAAAGATGGTTCCCGCGCTGATCAGGAACGAGATGGCGTTGAAGCCCAGCGCGAGAACGATCGGAACGCTCGGGTCATCCAGGGCCTGAGCCAGCTCGGGGTCGACATTGTTCGGATCGGCAAAGAAGCGGCTTGCGGTGTTGAGCAACGCGAACAGCAGCGCCGCAATCGGCACCGCACCGTAGACCGACAGCAGGGACAGCTGGTTGGCCACGGCCAATCGCTTGCGCGGCACGATGTTGACCCACAGCGCCTGCTTGGCCGGCATCGTGAACAGTCCGACGGCCTCGATGAAGAACTGCGCGAGGTAGAGCCAGAGCAGGTCGTATCCGATCGCGATCGACAGATACAGCGACGCCGCGAGCACTTCGCCGACGATGACCGTCGTACGCCGATCCAGCCGGTCGGCCAGTGCCCCGGCAAAGGCTCCGAGAAGCAGATCCGGAAGCAACCGGATCAAAATGACCCCTGAGATGGCGGTCCCCTGGACGGCGACGGATTTGTCGGCCGTCAGTTGTTGGGCCATGGCGGTGGTTGCCAACAGGCCCAACCAGTCGCCGAGACTGGACAGCATGATGGCGGCCCACACCCGACGGAAGACCGGTATGCGAAGCAGCGCCACGACGGCGTTGTCCCGTCGTGGGCCTCTCGCAGCTACGTCGATGGTGCGCTCCTCGCTTGTCGCGTCGAGGGTAGCGACGAGCGGTGTTGTTCAGCCCGGGTTGGGGCGAGGTGTGTCGGGTCGTTGTCGGGGTTGGCCGGTAGCACCGCGCTGGTTCGGCCCGTCCACGATCTCTCCCTCCAGCACGGCCCCGTCCACGGGTGCGCTGGGCGGATCGGAAGGCGCTGATGTCGTCTTGTCGGGGAACTCGAGCGGCACCCGGCGCAGGTGGGTCCGCATGGAGCGGCCCAGCAAGAACACCACGATCAAAAGGCTCAGGATCAGGAACAACCCCACCGGCCCGGCCTTGCCGATGTCCTCCTCAGCCGCAAGCACTGCGCTGGCCTCGAAGATCTGATCGGTCATGCGGAGACCGTTTCCCGCAGGCCGGCGAACAGGTCGTCCTCGGGCACCGGACTGTCGACCAGGCTGCGCACCAGCTCGTAGTCCTCGGTGGGCCATATCTCGCGCTGTAGATCCAGCGGGATGGAGAACCACCGACCCAGCGGGTCCACTTGGGTTGCGTGAGCGATCAGCGCTTGGTCACGTACCTCGAACCAGTCGGCGCACGGGACCCGAGTCGTGACCCGGGTGGAGTTGTCGTCGGTCTCGTCCCACGTCTCGAGCCACTCGGCGTACGGAGATTCAGCACCCCTGGCCAGCAACGCCTCATGGATGGCCATCAGCCGGACCCGGGTGAAGGTCATGTGGAAGTACAACTTGCTCGGCTGCCATGGATCACCTGCGTCGGGATAGCGCTCCGGGTCGCCAGCAGCGTCGAAGGCAACCATCGAGACCTCGTGGGTCTTGATGTGATCCGGGTGGGGGTAGCCACCTTTTTCGTCGTAGGTCGTGATTACGTGCGGGCGAAAGGACCTGATCAACGCCACCAGCGGCGCCGCAGCTGCCTCGGTCGGCATCAACGCGAAGCAGCCCGGCGGCAGGTCCGGTAGCGGATCACCCTCCGGGAGACCGGAGTCGACGAACCCGAGCCAGGCCTGCGAGACGCCTAGAATCTCTCGTGCGCGGTCCATCTCCGCGGCCCGAATATTGGTGATATCGGCGAGCACATCGGGGCGGTCCATCGCCGGATTGAGAATCGATCCACGCTCACCGCCGGTGCAGGTCACCACGAGTACGTCCACACCTTCGCGGACATAGCGGGCCATCGTGGCAGCGCCCTTACTCGATTCGTCGTCTGGATGTGCGTGCACGGCCATCAGCCTCAGCGGCCTACCGGGATCATGCAGGGTCGTACTCACCTCTCTATCATGACCAATGCTGCAATCCGGCAATGCGGCAGCCTCGGCTGCAACGCGGTAGCGTCGCAGTCTGAGCCAGTCGCCACACCCTCGCGGTGCGCATCCGCACCGTCTCCCGTGCCGTCATTCGCGCGGTTACCAGCACATATCCGCAGTTGAGGAGCCACTACCGTGTCCAGCGCCACCGCCCAGCCCATGTCTGAGCAGACCACCTGGTTGACCCAGGAGGCCCATGACCGGCTGCGCGCCGAACTGGACAAGCTCATCGCCGCGCGTCCCGAGATGAGCGCGGAGATCAACGCACGCCGCGAGGAGGGCGACCTGAAGGAAAACGGTGGCTACCACGCTGCCAAGGAGGAGCAGGGCAAGGCTGAAGCTCGGATCCGTCAGCTCAGCGACCTGTTGAACAACGCCGAGGTCGGCGACCCACCCGACCACGCCGAGGTAGCCGCGCTGGGAACAGTCGTGACCGTGAAGTTCGTCGGCGACGATGACACCGAGAAGTTTCTGTTGGGCTCGCGCGAAATCGGCGGAACAACCGATCTGACCGTGTACTCGCCGGAATCGGCATTGGGAACGGCGATCCTGGGCAAGAAGGTCGGCCAGACGGTGATCTACCCAGCTCCCAATGGCAACAAGGTGGAGGTCGAGATCGTGGCCCTGGAGATCTTCCGGATCTAGTCGCCTTTTCCGACCTGGTCGGTTGGCCCGGGCCCGGAGCCGGACGTGTGCAGCGCCCCAGGTTTGCGGCTCAGCCAGGACAACGCCTCCAGCGCCGCAGCCGCACGTGCCTGGACCGGGCCGGCATTCCCGTGGTGCGAGTCGGTCAGGTATCGATTCACGATCGTGGCGAGATAGACCAGCGCGAGGACGTCCTGTTGGGTCGGGCGAACGTATTCGCGGGCTGTCGGAAGGGCTAGCGCGCGCACGATCGTGGGGGCGGTGAACCCTTCGGTACGGGCCAGCGCGCTCAAGACATAGTGCAGTCGGTCCATCCCAACCGGTACACCGGTCTCGAACCGCTCCCAGTCCCACAGTTGAACCCGGCGGCGTCTCCACGCCATGTTCCACGGCGACCAATCTCCATGCCAAGCCGCGTAGTCCAGCACTGCATGCGGATAGCGGACCTGGATCAGGTCCAAGGCGTCGCTGTACGTCGTCGCCGTCGCCTCATCAGCTGTGCGGGGAACGCTGGCTCGGAGTCGCGAAATCAGCCCGCTGGTGGCTACCAACTGGTTGCCCTTGGCAAAGGCGCGGGCGAGTTCTCGCATCGCTTTGGCCGGTGGAACGGGGATCGGTCGCCGAAAGGCAGGCCTGGCCGGGACCGGCAGGGGGGACATCACCAGGACTTCGAAGGAGTGCCATGAACCGACATGGATCAGCTTCGGAACCGACATCAATGACCACCGGACCCTGCCGATCAGGCGTAACGCATCGGCCTCCTTGCCGACCAGATCACGGGTCGGCCCGGAGTCGCCGATCTTCACGAATGCCAGACAACCCCCGGAGGGATGGAAGGCCTGGAGCACCGGCTTCTGGGAGGCGCGGCTGAGTCCGATGCCGAGACTGACGACGACCTCCTGTCCCAAGACCTCGGAAAGGTAGGTCTCGATCGAGTCGGGTGCGACGTCGCTTTCCACAACAGCGATGCGGTGTGCGAGCAGGCGTTCGGCGCCCATCCGTAGCCCGCCGGCGGCGGCCATCCGACGAAGCCGATCCCTGATCGGCAGGTAGTGGTTGAACCGCAGCAGTGCCGCAGCCGAAGCACGTCGATGACCCGCCGGCACCAACAGCCGCGGATCGTCGGAGTTGGGGACGTAGATCAACTCCTTGGCACCCGGACCCCGTCGCCCCGGCGCGATGGACACCCGTGCGGTCGGCCACAGGCTCGCCACGGTGTCGAGAAGCGGATGTCCGGCCCAGTGGCCAGGCGCTCCCGCTGTCATGAGTGCACTTTCGCATGCAACCACCGGCTGATGTTGATTCCGATCCTCCTCTCGATCAACTCGCTGCGCTCAGCACTCGATCCGCGCGTTGAGTCCGCCTGCTCCCGCTCTCTCGGCTGCGGTGGCCCGTCGCAGCAGCCCGTCGGTTCGATAACGGACGTGTGCGGTCAGCGCGATGTTGGTCGAGGTGCGCACGATGTCGGGATGGGCTACGAGCCGGTCGATGACCTCTTGCAGGTCATTGTGCGAACGCGCGACGATCCTGGCCAGCATGTCCGCATCGCCGGTGATCGTGTGCACTTCGAGAACCTCCTCGATGCCAGCCAGGTGTTGCGCGACGATCGGTCCCCTGCCCTGCCGAATCTGCACGGTGGCGAAGGCCATCACGGTGAACCCGAGGGCCGCGGGGTCCACTTCGGGGCCGAAACCGATGATCACGCCGGTCCGTTGCAGTCGGTCCAAACGGGCCTGCGCCGTTCCGCGGGCTACTCCGAGGCGGCGGGACGCCTCTAGGACGCCGATCCGCGGCTCCTCGGTGAGCAGGCGGATCAGCCGCGCATCCAGACCGTCGATACTCATGAGGAACATCCTGACCGATGCCCGGCAGAAAGGTCCTCACATGATGTCGCCGGTTTGCCGGCAACTCCCCGGGCGGGTTACCGGCAACCCGGCGACATCGTGCGGACGCCAGCGCGGCGGACATGTCGCGGGCTGAGCAGAACACGCCGTTTGGCTGCGGCCGGTGTGGGGCCGATGTCCCGGCCAGCACAGATGGGCACTACCGCAACCACTGCCCGCACTGCCTGTGGTCCCGGCATGTCGACGTCAGACCCGGAGACCGCTCCTCGAGCTGCGCCGGCCTGATGGAACCGACCGGGCTGGTCGACAAGGGCGGGAAGGGCTGGCAGATCGTGCATCGCTGCGTCATCTGCGGTCAGCGCCAGCCCAATCGGGTGGTCCGCGAGGGACGGGCGCCCGATGACCTCGACGAGCTGCTGGCGCTCCGCTGGCTCTAGCCGGTCCTCCTCCGGCAGCTCGAGTCGGTCCCGTCCCGATGGATCCTGGTCACCCCTATCGTCCGGCCGCCTTCACGTACTGCCGGATCGACAGCGGGACGAAGATCGCCAGGATGAGCCCAGCCCAGAGGAACGTGTAGAGCACCGGGTTCTGCAGTGCCCACACGTCCGGCACCGGTAGCTCGGGGCTCGTGTTACCAAACAGTTCCCGGGCTGCCTGGGCCACTGATGAGACCGGATTCCAGTCAGCGAACACCCGCAGGACGGTGGGGAAGCCCTCGGTAGGCACGAACGTGTTGGCGATGAAGGTGAGCGGAAAGATCACGATGAACCCGGCGTTGTTGACCACCTCAGGTGTCCTGACCAGTAGGCCGACCAGCGCGAACATCCAGGAGATGGCGAAGCCGAACACCAACAGCATGGCAAAGCCGGCGAGCGCCTCCAGGACCGAGGAGCGGATCCGCCAGCCGACCAACAGGCCGGTCAGGGCCATCACCACGATCGTGATGACGTTTGTTCCCAGATCGGCAAACGTTCGTCCGACCACGACCGCGGATCGAGCCATCGGCAAGGATCGAAATCTCTCGATCAGACCCTTCTGCAAGTCCTCGGCCAGGCTCGCACCGGTGATCGTGCTGCCGAAGATCACCGTCTGGACGAAGATGCCCGGAACCATGAACTCGGCGTACCCGATGCCCTCGATCGGGATCGCGCTGCCGAAGACGTAGACGAACAACAACACGAACATGATCGGCGACAGGGTGGCGAACACGATCAGGTCGGGCACCCGCTTGACCTTGATCAGATTGCGCTTGGTGATGACCAGGCTGTCACCTACCACCCGCGTCAGCGAGCTCATCGAACCGTCTCCTTCGACTTCGACTTCGACTTCGACTTCGACTTCGGCGTGCGGCCGGTCGCGTCCTCGTCTGAATCGGCCGCTTCAGCGGCCTGCTCCGCGGCGTGACCGGTCAGGGTCATGAACACGTCGTCCAGATCCGGCCGGCGCAGACCAACGTCCACGGTCGTGACGCCACTGCCCTCCAGCCGCTTGAGCGCCTCGCGCAGGACATCGGCCCCGCCGGAAACGGGGACGGTCAGGCTGCGGGTCTGTTCGTTGACGATCGGATCGTCGACGGCCAGCGAGGCCAGCAGGTCCCGCAGTTCGGGCAGTTCCGCGGCGTGGCCGACGATGAATTCCAGTCGCTCACCGCCCACCTGGGCCTTGAGTTCATCGGCCGTGCCGCGGGCGATCACCTTGCCCTCGTCGATGACGACGATGCTGTCGGCCAGTCGATCCGCCTCGTCGAGGTACTGGGTGGTCAGCAGGATGGTGGTGCCCTCGCCGACGAGTTCCTCGATGAACTCCCACATCCCGAGCCGGCTACGCGGGTCCAGCCCGGTTGTCGGCTCGTCCAGGAAGAGCACCCGAGGCTGCGCGATCAACGAGGCGGCGACATCCAGCCGGCGACGCATACCTCCGGAGTAGGTCTTGGCAATCCGCTTTCCGGCATGCGTGAGCTCGAAGCGGTCGAGCAGGGCTGCTGCCCGAGACCGCGACTCCGCTTTGCCCAACTGATAGAGCCGGCCGATCATCTCGAGATTCTCGAAGCCGGTGAGATACTCATCCACCGCGGCGTACTGACCGGTCAACCCGATGGTCGACCGAACGGCGTCGGCGTCGGCGACCACATCCATCCCGAAGACGCTGGCTCGGCCCTCGTCGGCTTTGATCAGCGTGCTGAGGACCCGTACGGCGGTCGTCTTGCCGGCGCCGTTGGGTCCGAGTAATCCCAGGACGGTGCCCTCGGGGACGCTGAAGTCGATCCCAGCGAGGGCGGTCGTTTGCTTGTATCGCTTGACGAGGCCTTCGACCTCAATGGCTGCAGTCACGACGGCAACGCTATAGACCGGGTGCGACACTTTTCTTGGACGTTTGGGACCTCGATGCGCCGCATCGGCACACGTCGATCGGATGCTTGATTACCCCACGCGATGAAGTGCGATGTCGTCATGACGCCACTTTGACGTCACTACTGACATATGTCAAGGGTCAATTGACGTCATGGCGGAAGGGTTCTATTGCACCTCGACTGGGTAGCCGGCGGCCAGCAGTGCCTGGACCACCTCGGTCCGGTGGTCGGCCCCGCGCGTCTCCAGGGACAGCGCAACCTCCACCTCGCCGAGATGCAGCCGGGATCCGGTACGGGAGTGTTCGACCTCGCGAACGCTGGCGCCCAACTCGGCCACCACCGACAAGACCTTGGCCAGCGAGCCCGGCTGATCGGGGGCGCGCAGCCGGACCGAGAGATATCGCCCGGCGGCGACCATGCCGTGCTCGATCACGCGCAACATCAGGACCGGGTCGACGTTTCCACCGGAGAGCACGACTACGACCGGTGGTGTGAAGGCGGACGGGTTCTCGAGCACCGCCGCGACTCCAGCGACGCCGGCCGGCTCGACCAGGAGTTTGGCTCGCTCCAGACACAGCAGCAGGGCCCGCGACAGGGACTCCTCCGAGACCGTGACGACGTCGTCCACGAGATCCCGGACGTGGGCGAAGGTGAGGTCACTGGGCGTGGGTACGGCGATGCCGTCGGCCATGGTGTCCATCGACTCCAACGTCACCGGTGACCCCTCGACGAGCGAGGCGGGAAACGCGGCTGCCTCCGCGGCCTGGGCCCCGACGACACGGACGTCCGGACGTAGTGCCTTGACTGCCGCCGCGATTCCGGAGATCAGGCCGCCGCCACCGGTGCAGACCACGATCGTGGCGACCTCGGGGCACTGTTCCAGGATCTCCAGGCCGACGGTTCCCTGCCCGGCGATGAGGTCGGGATGGTCGAAGGGATGGATGAACACCGCCCCGGTCTCCGCGGCGAATGCCTTGGCAGCCTCCATCGGCTCGGCGATCGTGTGGCCGACGAGGTGGATCGTGGCGCCGTACCCCCGGGTGGCCGCGACCTTTGGCAGCGGCGCGCTGGTCGGCATGAACACGGTCGCCGTGGCGCCGAGCAGACTGGCGGCCAGCGCCACCCCCTGCGCGTGATTGCCGGCACTGGCCGCTACGACGCCGCGGGCCCGCTCCTCGTCAGTGAGCCGCGAGATTCGGAGATAGGCACCGCGGATCTTGAACGATCCGGTGCGCTGCCGGTTCTCACACTTGAAGAACACCTGACCACCGACCCGGTCACTCAGGACGCGGGAGGGCTCCATCGGAGTACGGCGGACGATCCCGCTCAGGACAGACTGCGCAGCCCGGATCTCGGCCACGCCCACCAGGTGCGATTCGCTGCCCACGATGACGCATCCTGTCAGCCACCGCCTCGGCGCCCGAGGTCTCACCGCACCCAGAGGCGGAATGAGCGATGCGGCGTACCTTCGACGGCGATGACAGACGCGCCAACTGACACGACGGTCGGGGCACTGCGCGCCGCAGGCAACCGTTCCCTCGGTGTCAAAGAAGAGATCCGGGCCAACCTGCTCCGCCGGATCGCCGCCGGGCAACCGTCCCTGCCCGGAATCGTGGGATTCGACGACACCGTGATCCCCGAGGTCGAACGCGCCCTGCTCGCCGGCCACGACTTCGTGCTGCTCGGCGAACGAGGCCAGGGCAAGACCCGGCTGATCCGTACGCTGGTCGGGCTGCTGGACGAGTGGACCCCGGTGCTGTCCGGAAGCGAACTCAACGAGCACCCGCTGGCGCCGATCTCGGCGTGGGGACTCCGCCAGGTCAGCGAACTCGGGGACGATGCCCCCGTCACCTGGCTGCACCGGGACGCCCGGTACGGCGAAAAGCTGGCCACGCCGGACACCAGTGTCGGTGACCTGATCGGCGACGTCGACCCGATCAAGGTCGCCCAGGGCCGGACCCTCGGCGACCCGGAGACCATCCACTTCGGTCTGATACCCCGCACGAACCGTGGCATCTTCTCGATCAACGAACTGCCCGACCTCGCCGAGCGGATTCAGGTGGCCCTGCTCAACGTGTTGGAGGAGCGCGACATCCAGGTGCGCGGGTATCGGCTTCGACTGCCGCTCGACCTGCTCCTGGTGGCCAGCGCGAACCCCGAGGACTACACCAACCGCGGCCGGATCATCACCCCGCTCAAGGACCGCTTCGGCAGCGAGGTACGCACCCACTACCCGCTCGAACTCGACGACGAGATCGCGCTGGTCAGCCAAGAGGCGATGCTGTTCTGGGCCGACGGCCTCGAATTGGCCCGCCCCCTGATCCCCGACCACATCGTCGAGATCGTCGCCCGGTACGCCCGCCTGGTGCGCGAGAGCCAACACGTCGACCGGCGCTCCGGAGTCAGTGCCCGGTTCGCTATCGCCGCCGTGGAGACGATGGCGGCCTCTGCCGTACGCCGGGCCGCGATGACCGGTGAGAATCGGGCCGTCGCTCGGGTCTGCGACCTGCCCAGTGCGCTGCCGGCCGCCCGCGGAAAGGTCGAATTCGCCGATGCCAGCGGCGAGGACGAGGGCGAACGCGAACTGGAGATCCTCGCCCACCTGCTCCGCCGGGCGACGGCGGAGACCTTCCGGAACCGATTGGCCGGCGTGGACCTGTCCGGCCTGCAGGATCACTTCGCCGAGGGCCAGACCGTCGATTCCGGGGAGCTTGTCGCCGGAGCGGCGCTGCTCGCCCAGTTCGGCGCCGTACCCGGTCTGGCCGAGTTGCTGACGGCTCTCGGGGTGACCGAGAGCCAGGACCTGCCCGACCAGGCCGCCGCGGCAGTGGAGTTCGCCCTCGAAGGGCTCTACCTCACCCGACGGCTGGGCAAGGACGTCGACGGCCCGCGCACCCTGTACGGCGGCTAGCGACATGCGCAGGCGGTACCGGTACGGGGCGTGGCAGGGCGGTCCGGACCCGCTCGCCGAGCCGTACGACGTGGCCACCGCGGTGGACGCGCTGGGCGACTCTGTGCTGGCCGGCGAGAGCACGAGCGAGGCCCTCCGCCGGCTGATGCGCGCCGGCGCGGCAGGTCGACGTGGCCTGGATGCGTTGCGGGACATGATCCGCGAGCGTTTGCGGACCGCCCGGAACCGCGGCGCGATGGACGGCACGTTGCGCGACGTACAGCAACTGCTCGACGAGGCGCTGCAGGCCGAGGAGCAGACCCTGGAGTACGACCCCCGGCCGGAGGCGCGGCTCGCCGAGTCGGAGCTCGCCTCGCTTCCCGACGACACCGCAGGTGCCGTACGGGCGCTGAGCGACTACCAGTGGGTCAACGCCTCCGCCCGGCAGAAGTACCAGGAGCTCCAGGACCTGCTGCGCCGGGAGGTGCTCGACAGTTCCTTCGAGAAGATGCGCGACGCGCTCGGCACCCCGGGTGGCATCGATCAGGAGCGCCTGCGCGAGATGATCTCCGAGCTCACCGACCTCATCCAGTCGCACAACCGCGGCGAGGACACCACCGCGGCCTTCGAGCACTTCATGGAACGGCACGGAGATGCCTTTCCGGACAACCCGAGCAACACCGCGGAACTGATCGACGGCCTGGCCCGCCAAGCGGCCGCGCAGCAGCGGATGCTGGCCGGGATGAGCCGCGAGCAACGCATGGAACTCGCAAACCTCATCTCCGACACCTGGGACCAGATGGGTGTCGGCGACCAGATCGGCGCGCTGAACGACGAGTTGCGGCGGGCTAGACCTGACCTTCGCTGGGACCGGGGCTCGGTCCCGGACGGTGCTGAGTCTCTCGGGCTCGGCGACGCCACCGCTGCGGTACGGGACCTGGCCGACCTCGAGGCGCTCTCCCGGGCCCTGTCCCAGGACTATCCCGGGGCGGACCTGAGCGACATCGACGTGCAGGCTCTGGAGAATGCCTTGGGCCGCAATGCGGTTGACGACCTGGAGGCCCTTCGCGAGCTGGAGTCCGAACTCGAGGACCAGGGTTGGCTCAATCGCTCGGCGGGCAAGCTCACCTTGTCGCCGAAGGCGGTGCGCCGGATGGGCTCAACGGCGCTGCGGCGAGTGTTCGGTCGGCTGTCCGAGGGCCGTCGAGGTCAGCACGACATCACTGCCACGGGCCCAGCCGGAGAACTCACCGGGTCCTCACGTCCGTGGACGTTCGGCGACGAGCAGCCGATAGACGTGGTCGAGACCGTCCGTCGGGCGGTGTTGCGCACGGCGGGCGATCGACCCGACCTCTGCATCGGGATGGCCGATCTGGAACCGGACGAACCCGGCGCACGTCCGAAGGGCGTGCCGATCGCGGTGGACGACATAGCGGTAGTGGAGACCGAGCGGCGCAGCAGCGCCGCGGTCGCCCTGCTGGTCGACCTCTCCTACTCCATGGCCCTGCGCGGCACCTGGCCCGAGGCCAAGTCCACTGCGCTCGCCCTGAACACCTTGGTGAGCACGAAATTTCCACAGGACGCGATCCAGATCATCGGTTTCGCCAGCCGCGCCCGCGAGATCTCCGCAGCCGACCTTGCCGACCTCGATGTGGACACCCTGCAAGGCACCAACCTGCAACACGGCCTGATCTTGGCTCGGCGCTTTCTCGCCCGGCACCGAGACAGCGAACCGATCATCATGATCGTCACCGATGGGGAGCCGACCGCGCATCTCACCGAGAACGGCCGGGCGGTGTTCTACTGGCCTCCCTTGCCCGAGACCATCGCGCTGACGATGACCGAGGTCACTCGATGCACCCGGATCGGAGCGCAGATCAACGTTTTCGCCCTCGATCCTGATCCGAGCTTGATCGAATTCGTGGACACCCTCGCCCGGCAAGCCGGCGGCCGGCTGTTCCAGCCTGACCCGGCCCGCCTCGGCGAGTACGTCGTGGCCGACTACTTGGACGCCCGGCGCGGCCGACGGGCTCGGTCGGCATGAGTAACATCGACTCCGAGCCGCTGGCCGCCGGAACTCGGCGCGCCGGAGGCTGCACCGTGACCCGCTCCAGTGCCGAGGAGACCGCTGCGCTGCGCCGGGCGGTACTCCGACCGCACCTCACGATCGAGCAGATGATCCTTGCCGGAGACCAAAACCCGAACACCGCGTACCTCGCCGTACGTGCCGCGGACGAGAATCCCGTACTCGGCTGCGTGCGCCTGGAACCGGTGGCCTGCCCATGGCCGGAGGCGCTGCAGGAACCGGCGCAGGCGCCATGGCAGTTGCGGGCAATGGCCACCGATCCTGCTGTTCGCGGTAAGGGGCTCGGCCGGCTGCTCGTGGAGGCCGCCGTACAGCACGTGGCTCAGCGCGGCGGCGACCTGCTCTGGTGTAACGCTCGGATCGGGGCTGAACACTTCTACTTGCGGCTGGGATTCCGCCCGGTCACCGGGCATTTCGCCATACCCGATGTGCCAGAGGAACACCTCGGCATGGTCCGAAGGGTTCTGAGCAGTTGAGCTATCGAGCCTGGCCGGCGGCCCTTGTCACCGGCGCCTCGCTGGCCGCCGCCTGCGTGGTAGTCGGTGACCATGTCGTCGCGACCAGCGACGGGTGCCTCGCCGCGGCCGGCTGGTTCACTGCCACTCCGGTTGTTCGGGCCGACAGGCCTGACCCGGTTGCCAGCGGGAAGCAGTCAACCGCGGGGCCGGACAAAGCCGACATCGGTGCGCGGGGAACCATTGACGAGGTCGGCAGGACCAGCGACCAACCGGACTCCGGCAACGATCAGATCAGCGGTTGCCTCGACCTGGACCGGATCGAGGTTCCCGCCCCGCCGCCAGCTTCAGACGGCCGCGCCTGAACTTCATCGCGGGCACCGCGGACCCAAACAACTCCGCAGAATCAGGGCGTCCCTGAGTCGAAAGATTCGAATCAGGGCGTCCCTGAGTCGAAAATTTCAGCGCGTTGTCAGGCGATCAACTGACATGGCCTGGTCGAGGTCGGCGATCAGGTCGTCGACGTCCTCGATTCCGACGCTGAGCCGGACCAGCGAGCCGGGGACCTGAAGCGGGGAGTTGGCCGTCGACGCATGTGTCATCCGGCCGGGGTGCTCGATCAGCGATTCCACCCCGCCCAAGGACTCGGCCAGGATAAAAACCCTTGTCCGCGAACAGATGTCGAGGGCCGCAGCCTCTCCGCCGGATGCCAGAAAGGAGACGATGCCGCCGTACCCACGCATCTGCCGGCCGGCGATGCCGTGACCGGCATGACCGGGTAGCCCTGGGTAGAGCACCGACTCGACCGCCGGATGCCCCGACAGCCAGTCGGCGATCTTGACAGCATTGGCGCAGTGGCGTTCCATCCGTACGCCGAGAGTCTTGATGCCGCGCAGCACGAGCCAGGAGTCGAAGGCACCGGGCACGGCGCCGATCGCGTTCTGTGCGTATCCGAGTTGTTCTCCGAGCCTGGCGTCGGCGACGACCACCGCCCCGCCGACCACGTCGGAGTGCCCACCCAGGTACTTCGTCGTCGAGTAGACCACCGCATCGGCCCCGTGTGCCAGCGGAAGCTGGAGGTACGGCGAGGCAAACGTGTTGTCCACGACCAACCGGGCCCGGCCACCGTGGGCAATGTCGGCCAGGGCAGCGATGTCGGCGATCGACAGCAACGGATTGGTCGGCGTCTCACACCAGATCAGCCGGGTATTGGACTGCAGCGCATCTCGAACCGCGGCCAGGTCACTGAGATCGACCGGTGTGTGCTCGATCCCCCACGCTGACAGAACGGCGGAAAACAGCCGATACGTACCGCCGTACGCGTCGGCCGGGATGACGACGTGATCCCCCGGGCGGCAGACGGTGCGTACCAGGGTGTCTTCGGCCGCCATCCCGGAGGCGAAGGCCAGCCCACGCGCACCACCGTCCAAGGCGGCAAGGCAGGTTTCCAGCGCCGTACGCGTGGGATTGCCGGTTCGGCTGTACTCGTACCCCGAGCGCAGCCCCCCGACACCGTCCTGGGCGTAGGTCGAGGTCTGGTGAATGGGGACGACGACCGAGCCGGTGACCGGATCGGGTGCTTGCCCGGCATGGATGGCGGCGGTCTCGAATTTCATTGGGCCGAGGCTAGTGCGCGACGATCAACCCCTCGGGGAGCGGTGGACAACGCCAGCGGGACGAGCCCAGCAGTCCCTAGCCTGGGCCCGGCAGTTGTTTCTCCGACCGATGTGGAGCGAAGTGGGCGCATGGCCAGCGAGCACAGTCGGGTGACCGTGATCAGCCCGGATCGGCGGATCGACCTCTCGCTGCCCGGCTCGGTACCCGTCGGTGATCTGATGGCTCAACTCCTGGACCTGTGCACCGATCACCACGACCGCACCGGCGCGCTGGCCTGGACGTTGCGACCTGTCGGCGGCACTGCGCTGCCCTGGTCGAGCAGCCTGCAATCGGCGCGAGTACGCGACGGGACCGTCCTCGAATTGTGTGCCCGGTCAAGCGCCGCCGCGCAGAGCACGGTCGAGGATGTCCGTGACGCCACCGAGGATGCCGTCGACCAGACCGTAGGAACCTGGAGCCGCCGGGACACCACGACGATGGCAGTGTGGGCTGTCGCCGCACTTGGCTTGATCGTCCTGGTTCGGCCCGATCTTTGGGCCGCATCGACCGGCAATGGCGTGCCGGTCGCGATCTGCGTTGCCGCAGCCTTGTTCTGGGGCTGCGTCTCGGTGGCGCGCCGGGAACTGCACATCGCCGCACATGGTCTGCTGGCGGTGGGCCTGGCCTGGACGGTTGCCTTGGTCGTGGCCGCAACGACGCCGGCCGACCTGGCCTCGAGCCCCATGACCCCTGCCATGCGGGCGGCGTTGACCGGCGCGGCCCTACTCGTCGCTGCTGCTGTCATGGCGTGGTCTGTGCCGTGTCTGAGCGCCTGGTCGGCTGCCGCCGCCGTCGGATTCGGTTTCACTCTGCTCTGGGCGGCGATGGATCTGGCCGGGCGATCTCTCGACGATGCCATCGCTGTCGGCACGGTTCTGGGCGTTCTGAGCCTGGGTGTCCTGCCACGTGCTTCGCTGGCCGCTGGCGGGCTGGCCGGCCTCGACTACGTGGTACGCACGCGCGGCGGCGTCGACGCCGACGCCGTGTTGGCGACGTTCGGCCGATCCCGGGCGTTACTCACCGGTGCGCTGCTCGCCACCGCCGGCCTCACCGCTGCAGGCTCGGTTCGGCTCGAATTCGCCGGTTCTTCGATGCAGGTTGCCCAGGCTGCTGCGATCGCCGGCTGCCTTGCTCTCCGGGCCCGGGCTTTCTCCCAGTTCCTGCATGTCTTGACCCTTGTGCTGGCCGGGACGGCAGCGCTCTTGGTGCAGCTGACGGCGGACCTCTTCGACGGAGCGCCACGCTCGACCACTCTGGTCATCCTGGGTCTGATCGTGACATGGGCGGCAGTGCTCGCCCGGGGGGGCCTTTCCGCCCGTAACGATGTCACCGGCGCCCGCAGCCGGCGGCTGCTCGACCTCGCCGAATCATTGGCTGTGGCCACCTTGATCCCGCTCGTGGCCGGCAACCTGGGGATCCTTGACCGAGTACGCGAAATGGTGATCTGACAGGTGCACCAGGGACTTATCGCCGCGGGCGGGTTCATTGCAACCTCTCGGCCGGCACGGCCATCGCTTGGGCCACGCGTGCTCGGTCGCCGGGTGGCAGAAGCCAACCCGTGGGCGCTGGTCCATGACTGGCGCCGGCTGCTCGGTGCGGTCCGAGAGGGCCTGACCACCTGCGGCGCCGCTGCGGTCGCCCACGAGCAGCAGACCACCGTTGCTGCCCTTCGCTCACGTCAGATCCGGCCCCGGCGAATCGCGGTCATCGGAGCCAACGGCGGCGTCGGGACGACTACTACGGCGGCGCTTCTGGCAAGTGCGCTGGCTGCATCGAGGGACGACCAGACTCTGCTGGTGACGGTGCACAGTGACGCCTCCGATGCTGCCACCCGGCTCGGGGTTCGGCATGCGCCCAGCGTCAGCGAGGTCCTTGCGGGATTGCGTCGGCACGGACAGATCCCACCCACTCCGGTGACCGGTTCTGGGCTGCGAGTGCTGTCCGCGCCACCGCCGGGCAGCACCGTTGTCGAATCAGGGCTTGCCGCACTACTCGACGTCGCAACCTCCCGGCACGCCTGTGTGGTGGTCGACAACGGGGTGGCAAGTCGGATCGGTGACCTCGCTTCCGTGGCCGAGCTCGTCGACACGGTGGTCCTGGTCTGCGGCACGTCCGTAGACGCGGTCGAGGCGACGAACTCGGTTCTCGCCCGATGGCATGCACAACTGGCGGCCAGTGCAGCGACGCATCTGATCCTGGTTCCGGTACGGACCCGGCCCGGTGCCGGCGGGCCAGGCCACGATCCAGTCGAGCGGCTGCTGGCCGACAACGCCACCAGGCACGTGATGGCGCACGACGCCGAGCTGGCTCGCGGCCGGCCGATCGACCTGAGCCTGGTCTCCGGCCCGAGCTTGACCGCGGCCCTGGTCCTCGGTGCCGACATCATGGCGCGCCGCTGATCGAACGCAGAAAGCAGCGGCGAGCGATCAGGCCGGGGCGGTCCAGGCGATCTGAACCTGTTCCACAGCCATACCGCGACGGGCGAGCAGCGCCCGGCCGGGCGGCAAACGCAGGGAGGCCACACCTCCCACCAACCGGCCCTCGGTGCGGTCACCGGAAAACAACAATCCCGGTCCGGCAAGGTCGCTCAGCACCTGGGTGACCGGCTCGAACATCGCGCGAGACGCGCCGCCGGTCCGCCGTGCCGTGACGACATGCAGACCGACGTCTCGGCCCTGCGGCAGGTACTCGCTCAGCGGCGCCAGCGGATTGCCGGCTGCCCCGGTGACCAAGTCATAGTCGTCCACGACGATCAGGATCTCGCGGCCACTCCACCAGGTACGCGCCCGCAATTGATCGCTGGTCACCTCTGGTCCTGGCATCCGCTGGGCCAGGCCATGACAGACCTCCGCGATTGCCTGTCGAGTGCCCGCCGCGCTGGTGCAGTAGCCGAGCAGGTGCTCGGCTGGCACCAGGTCGAGATGGGCGCGGCGGTAGTCGACCAGAACGATCCCGAGTTCTTCAGGTGCCCGGGCCAGGAGCAGCTGACGAAGAAGCGTCCGCACGAACGCCGACTTTCCGGACTGAGATTCCCCGTATACCTGCAGGTGCGGATCGGTTCCGAACAGATCCAGCTCAACCGGTGCCAGGTTCCGCTCGGACAGTCCAACCGCGACCCCACCTCGCCGGCGGGTCCCCGGCGCAGCCGTCTCGGCTTCCTCGGATCGATCGATCAGATCGTCCAGGGCCAGCATGGAGGGAAGGACCCGGACCGGACTCACCCCGCCGCCCGGCCAACGCCGGCCGGCCTCCCGCACGAGTGCGCTGACGCCGACGGGCAGGTCGTCGACGCTGGTATCGCCGTCGACACGGGGCAACGCGATCTGCACCAGATGGCCACCAGGTACCAGCGCACGGCCGGGGAGGTCGGCCGGCACCGACTCTGCCAACCGCCGGTCGATCGCGGAGTCGAAGGCATCGGTCAGCCGTAACTCGATCCGCCCCGGAAGTGCTGCTGCCAGGCGGATCCGGACCTGCGCTCCGGTCGAGGCCGAAAGAACGGTATGCACGCCGAGCGAAGGCCCGCGATTGGCAATGGTCATGACCTGATCCTCGAGGTCAGGCTCGGCCTCGCGAAGTGCCGCCCACCCGTCAACGACCAGGAACACGTCACCGAACACATCGCTGGGCAGCGACCCGGCCCGCTGAGCGCGCCGCAGTCCGTCAGCCCCGTCCCAGCCGTACCGGCTCATCAGTCGTTCACGGACATCCAGCATGGCCGCGACGTCGGCGACGGTTCGGCGTACCCGATCTGGATCCGACCGCGTGCACGCCGCCGCCACATGAGCCAGCCCCTCCAGTGCTGCGAGGGAACCGCCTCCGAAGTCCACGCAGTAGACGGCCACCTCCCCAGGCGCATAGCGCAGTGCCAGCGAACAGATCAGCGTGCGCAACAGCACGCTCTTGCCCGACAGCGCACCGCCCACCACCAGCAGGTTGCCCTGCGAGCCGGCGAAGTCCCAGAGAAGCGGGATCTGCCTCTGCTCCGAGGGGATGTCTGCAAGGCCGAGAACCGCGCTGACCCGAGGCGCTGCCAGGTCGCCGACGGAGCCGTCCTTGCCGGGTGTCAAACCGCCGGGCACCGCGTCGAGGCTCAGCGCTCGGGGCAGCGGCGCAATCCACACCTGGCGTACGCGTGCGGCGCCGGCCTCGGACAGCCGCCGGACTGCTACATCCAGGATGGTCGGTGCGGCCGTGGTTGCGGGAACTGCTTGAACGGGCATTGCCGCCGGCTGCCCGGCAGAGCGCAGCGGGGTGCAGTCGCCCGTCGTGGAGAAGACAACGACCGGCGCAACCGTACGGACCTCGCCCACCCGTTCTTGATAGGGCGTGGAGACCAGGGCCGCCTTGAACCGTTCGAAGACCGTCGTGTCGACCTTGAGATATCCGGCTCCTGGCTCCGGAGGCAGATGGTAGGCATCCGGGACCCCCAGCGCCTCTCGGCTTTCGGACTCACTGAACGTACGAAGGCTGATTCGGTAGGACAGATGCGATTCCAGTCCGCGGATCTTTCCGGCGTCAAGGCGTTGAGTGGCCAGCAGGAGATGGACTCCGATCGAGCGTCCTATTCTGCCGACCGCCAGGAACAGCTCGGCGAAATCCGGTCGCGCGGCGAGCAGTTCGGTGAATTCGTCGATGATGACCAATAGGTGCGGCATCGGCTCGAACTCGCAGGCACCGGCCCCTCCGGCTGCGGCGGTGCTCTGATCCACAAGGTCGGAGTAGGCCTGCAGATTCGGCAGGTTGCCGGCGTCGGCGAGCATGCGCTGCCGGCGGGTCAGCTCGCCGTACAGCGCATCTCGAAAGCGTTGCACCAGACCCGGATCGGCGGCGAGATTGGTCACCATCCCGGCCATGTGCGGTAGCCCGGCGAATCCCGCGAAGGTGGCGCCCCCCTTGAAGTCGACCAGCAAGAGCGCCAGTCGATCCGGCGCGTGACCGATGGCCAACGAGGTCACCATCGTGCGCAGCATCTCGCTCTTGCCCGATCCGGTAGCGCCGACGACCAGTCCGTGCGGGCCCATGCCGCCACGGGCACTCTCCTTGAGGTCCAGGTGCACAGGTTGACCGTTCGCTCCGACGCCGAGCGGCACACATAGGAAGTCCCGCGCCGAGCCGGGTCGCCAGCCACGCCGAGGATCGAGTTCAGCCACGTCGGAAACACCGAGAATGTCTTTCAGGCCCACTGCGGAGGTGAGTACGTCAGAGACGTCGTCCTCGGCCAGCCGGAGCGGACACAGAGAGCGGGCCAGCGCCGTCACGGTCGCGATGTCGACCTCATCGACGGTGCGTACGCCCAGACCTGCGGCCGCGTAGGGATCACCCTCGAGCGTCGCGCCGACCCGGGGTCCGGCAGCGGCATGGGGTTCGAGCGTGATTCGCAGATCAACCTGCTCGGGTTCCTCGCGCCGGTGGGCCACCAGATTGACCACGGAAATCCCGAAGTTGGCCGGCGAGCCATTGGACCCCGTATCGAGTTGGGGGGCGCCATATTGGAATTCGCCATCGATGACCACGACCAGTTGCTGCAACCCATGCCCAGCTGGCCTATTACGACGGCGTTCTGCGTCGGCCCGTCGGATGTCCAGGTCCTCGCCGATCATGGCCAACAGCTCAGTAAACGACGTGGTCACCAGCAGACCGTCGCCCGCAACACCACTGGCGCCAGCCGATCCGGCTGCAATCGCCGCAGTTCGACTATGTGGCAACCACTTCGCCCACTCCCAAAGCTCTGCGAGCGGTGCTGCGCGAACGATGGCGATCCGGACATCGTCGGGTGGGTGCAGGGTTGTGAGCTGACCGATCAGGCCACGCGCCAGGGCGCGTGCGCGGGAGCGATCTCCTACGATGCTGAGGTAGCCGATCTCGGTCAGCGCAACGGCGATCGGTTGATCACTGAGCACGGCGTACCGCTCGACCAAGCCTTCGGCAGCCGACAGACAGACCGGGTCGTAGGTGACCAAGGGGTTGGACCGGTCCACCTGGACGCTGAGACCTGTTGTCAGAGCGGTCATTCCGGTGCCCAGCCGCACCTGCAGGAAGTCCGGGTCAGCCGGCCTTCGCTCCCATCGTCGCGCCGGGAGCCGGGCGATGTCGAGGAGTTCGTCGGGTCCGGGATGCCGAAGTGCTGCTCGGGCACGCTGGCTTGCCGTGGCCTTGCGTGCCTCCCGGCGCATCCCCTCGAGGTAGTCGAGATAACGCTCCCGGTTGGCGCGCTGCTTGCGACGGGCACTGGACCGCGTTCCGACGAACAGCACGATTCCAAGTCCCACCGAGACCACCATGAACAGCAGGCCAGCCGCGGCGAACAGTGGTCGGTCCTGGTTGGTCAGCGTGATCAGCAGCGAACCCGATCCGGAGACCAACGGCATCACGAGCATCGCCAGATTGGTGGAACTGCTTTGTTGCTCGTTCTGCTGGGGAGGCGCGGCCAGGACGACGGAATCGTGACCACGCGCGGGCGCGCCGAGTTCCAACGGTGGTGGTCGGCGTACGAGCACGGTGGTCATCCGAACCTCCGGTGACGACCGTGCTGCGGGCAGCGCACCGCTCAGACCGCCCAGGGGCCGAAGCGCTCGGCGTTGCCACGATCGGTTTCCCCGGCGGCCCGGCCCCCCGCTACGGCGTTCTCACCGAGAGCTTGCATATGTGCTCGCAGCCGCACCAGGTCGTAGACGTGTTCCTCGCAGAACAGGGAGGCGCCGGTGACTACGGGTGGCTCGACGACGGCATCGGAGACCCCCATGATGGTCGCCCGGAAATCGAGATCGATGCGTTCGTATTGCTCGGCCGCCGTCGCGGCGTTACCGGCGGCTTGGGTGGCTTCGCCGGTCGAAACTCCGATCTGATCCTCGTTCCCCATGCCCGAAACCTCCGTATGCGCCAGCTGACCCTCCGGACGACACCACTGCCGCTGGATGGAACCTAGGTAACCGGCGCAATGCGCCGCTGACGTTGTCCACAGCTGGGTCGCCAGATCGGCGGTGACCGGCATGGCGCGGTCCGTTGTCCACAGATCCCGGTTTCGCCCTGCGACGGATCGCTCGACCCGCCTAGCCTCGTCGCTCATCGAGGCCGCCCGCACAGCCGCCACCTCAGGCGGCAACGGATGGCCGCACACCAAGGAGGATGCACATGAGCGACGACTTCGTCGGTCTCGCCCAAGCGAACGCGCTGGGCCGAGGCGGTACCGAGCTGGACAGCAGCGCGGAACAACTGTTCGGCAACCTGCAGGGACTCGTCAGTGAGTTGGAATCCGACGGCCAGGCCATGCGCGGCCGCTCACTGCAGGCCTTCGCCCACGTGAAGCAAGAGCTGTTCGCCCGATTTCAGGAACTCGTGGCGTTCTGCCGAGCCAACGGCGTGAACCTGAACGCCGCCCAGACGCAGATCGATGCCACAGACCTTGCCGGCTCAGAGCAGTTCTCGTCCGTCGGCGGAGCGTTGGATGGAATCACGTCCCGGATGTCGCGCGGATGACTTGGTGGTGCCAGCAGTCAAACCCTTTGCTACTCACGACGATCTAGGAGAATGTGATGAGTTGGGACGTGTACGGAAGCGTCGGCATGCTGAAGAGCCTGGCCGACACGCAACAAAACTTCCACAACCGGTTCCAGGGAGTGATGAACTCGATCGACTCGGTCGCCAAGAAGACCCTCGGGCAATGGGACGGTGCCGGCCAGGCCGGGTTCACCCAGGCATCGGCGGAGTACGAGCGTCTGCACACGGCCGTGCAGTCTGCCTTTTCCCGGCTGATCACCAGCACGCATGAGTCCGCCGACTCCTACGGGCGGCTGACCCACCACCTGCACGGTCTGTTCGACTGAGTAACCCAGACAGGTGGCAATGACAGTCCCCATCACCACACCGCTGCGCTCGGGTACCGACGTTCTCGCCGAAGTGGCGCCAAGTCGCACCACCTGCGGTTCGCACGGGGTTGCGGACAGCCTCGGTATCGATCCGGAGCGCTTGCTACTCGACACGGCGGCGTTGCGGCGGCGGCAATTGTGCGCTGCTTTCGTACACGGCCCGGCGCGCTCCTGGCGGGTACGCCGCCGGATCTGGCCGGCCGCGGTCGCCGGACTGCTGATCGTGGCCGTCGCCATCGCAGCACTGGCGGTGGCGGCGGCCTTCGCGGCTCAACAGGAGATCGATCGGAAGCGTCAGAGCCTGTCCATAGAATGGGCCGAGACCGACGCACCAGCGCCCATGCCGAACCGGGGCCAGCCACCATAGAGCCGGGAGCCAACCATCTACGGATCGATCGAGGTGCGGGGGGCACGTGAGAACAACCTCCAGGACGTCTGCCTGGACATCCCGAAACGAAAACTCACCGTCTTCACCGGTGTGTCCGGATCGGGCAAGTCGTCGCTGGTTTTCGGCACCATCGCGGCTGAGTCTCAACGGCTGATCAACGAGACCTACACGGCTTTCATCCAGTCGTTCATGCCGAGCCTGGGCCGGCCAGACGTCGACTCGCTGACCAATCTCTCGGCGGCGATCATCGTCGACCAGGAGCGGATGGGCGCCAATTCGCGTTCCACGGTCGGCACCGCCACCGACACTTATTCACTGCTCCGAGTCATCTTCAGCCGGCTCGGCGATCCGCACATCGGCGCCTCGGGCGCGTACGGGTTCAACGACCCGCAAGGCATGTGCCCGGAGTGCGAGGGTCTCGGACGAGTCTCCACGATCGATGTGGACGGGTTGGTCGACCGCGACCTCTCCCTCAACCAAGGCGCGATCACGTTTCCGAACTTCGGCGTCGGGTCCTGGTACTGGACGATCTTCGCCGACTCCGGCTTCTTCGACGTCGACAAGCCGCTGCGGAATTACACCGAGGCCGAGTGGGAGCAGTTCCTGCACGGGCCGGAGTCCAAGGTCAAGCTCACCCAGTTCACGCTGACCTACGAGGGACTGGTCGACAAGTTCCGGCGGCTATACGGGTCCAAGGACCTCGATAGCATGCAGCCAACCCTTCGGGCGGCCGTCGAGCGAGTGGCGACGTCGATGACATGCCCGGCCTGTGAGGGCGCCCGGCTCAATCAGGCCGCCTTGTCATCGCGGATCCGCGGCCTCAACATCGCCGAGTGCGCGGCCATGCAGGTCAGCGACCTGGCCCGGTTCATCGGCGACCTCGACGCCCCCGAGGTCGCGCCCTTGCTAGGCACGCTCCAGGCGGCGCTGGACAACCTGGTCAGGATCGGGCTGGGCTATCTCAGCCTGAACCGGGAGTCCGGCACGCTGTCAGGGGGCGAGGCCCAGCGGGTGAAGATGGTTCGCCACCTCGGCTCCAGCCTGACCGACCTCACCTACGTCTTCGACGAACCCACGATCGGTCTGCACCCGCATGACGTACAGAACATGAATGACCTGCTGCTTCGCCTGCGAGACAAGGGCAACACCGTCCTCGTCGTGGAGCACGAGGCCGAGGTCATCGAGATCGCCGACCGGGTCGTCGACATGGGTCCCGGCGCGGGACAACACGGCGGTCGGGTCGTCTACGAGGGCGACGTGGCCGGGCTGCGCACGACCGACACCCTGACCGGCAAGCACCTCGACCGCCGCCAGACGGTCAAGAGCACGAGTCGGACACCGACCGGTCACCTGCACATAGACAACGCCGATCTGCACAATCTGCGTAACGTCTCCGTCGACATCCCCCGCGGGGTGCTCACCGCGGTCACCGGGGTTGCCGGGTCCGGTAAGAGTTCACTGATCACCGGATGCCTACCCCGCGATCACGCCGACGTGACCTTTATCGACCAGGGCGGCATCCGCGGGTCGCGCCGATCGAATCCGGCCACCTACACCGGAATCCTAGAACCGATCCGGAAGGCCTTCGCAAAGGCGAACAACGTCAAGCCGGCCCAGTTCAGCGCCAATTCCGAGGGGGCCTGCCCAGAGTGCAAGGGAATCGGCCTGATCTACACCGATCTCGCGTTCATGGCCGGAGTTGCCACACACTGCGAAGCCTGCGACGGAAAGCGGTTCACCGAAGAGGTACTGACCTATCGCCTGCGAGACAAGAACATCAGCGCCGTCCTGGCGATGTCGGTCGACGAGGCCTGCGACTTCTTCTCGGAGAAAGCGGTCCGGCCGATGCTCGAGGGCCTGCACGGCGTCGGCTTGGGCTACATCTCACTCGGCCAGCCCCTGAGCACCCTGTCCGGCGGGGAGCGTCAGCGCCTGAAACTCGCGATCGAGATGGCGTCCTCGACCGAGATCTACGTCCTGGATGAACCCACGACCGGGCTGCACATGAACGACGTCGACAACCTGATCGCACTCCTCGACCGACTGGTCGACCGCGGCGCAACGGTCATCGTGATCGAGCACAATCTGGAAGTCATCGCCAGGACGGACTGGGTGATCGACCTCGGGCCAGGAGCCGGCCACGACGGTGGCGCAGTGGTCTTCGAAGGTCCTCCGCTGGCCCTGATCGAGGCGCCGGAGTCGCTCACCGGCAGGCACCTGCGCAAGCGGTTGGCTGGCTGAGACCAGCCGCGCCAGTGCTAGACGTCGCTGGCGAGGTAGCCGAGCACATCCTGGCGGGTCAGAACTCCGCGTGGTTTGCCGTCATCGAGCACGACGGCGGCATCACGGCCCTTGAGTACGGCGAGCAGTTCGGCCACCGGCTCATTGGCGCCCACCTGTGGAAGTGGCGGCCCCATGTGCGCCTCGAGCTTGTCTGCCAGGCTGGCCCGACCGGTGAACAGCGCGTCGAGAAGGTCACTGTCCACCACCGAGCCGACGATCTCGGCCGACATCACCGGCGGCTCGGACAAGACGACCGGCACCTGGGAGACGGCGTACTCGCGCAGGATGTCCACCGCCTCGCGCACCGTTTCGTTCGGGTGAACGTGCACGAGTTCGGGGAGCGAGCCTGCTTTGGCCAGTAGGATGTCTCCGATCGTCGTCTGCTCGGAGCCGCGGGACAGGAAGCCGTAGTCGGCCAGCCAGTCGTCATTGAAGATCTTGGACAGATAGCCACGGCCGGAGTCGGGAAGCAGCACGACGACCAGGTCATCGGGAGCAGCCGCTTGGGCGACCCGCAGCGCAGCGGCCGCTGCCATGCCGCAGGATCCGCCGACCAGCAGCCCCTCCTCACGGGCCAGTCGCCGGGTCATTGCAAAGGAGTGCCGGTCAGAGACGGCGAGAATCTCGTCCGGGACGCGAGGGTCATAGGC
>Ga0136630_1000010_pt1 | contig 45542 bp, 44 predicted proteins | sample AntDrymUQ5682106_2_FD_105496 | JGI IMG/M metagenome (GOLD analysis project Ga0136630, IMG submission 105496) | Polar desert sand microbial communities from Dry Valleys, Antarctica - metaG UQ568 (21.06) | ecosystem: Environmental > Terrestrial > Soil > Desert | place: Antarctica: Dry Valley...
CTCGACCGATCGGATCGTCAGCCAGCGTGGCCAGCGCGCCCGACTTGTCCCCGCTTTGTGAACTGCTGCTCCAGGCCATGGTCACCGCGACCCAGGCGATCAGGACGTGGACGAGGCCGTAGGCGATCAAGCCCACCCTGGCCAGACCGGTCAGCACCGAGCTGGATGCGGCCGATTCACCCGCACTGCTGGCCTGTTTGGCCCCTTGCTTGATCGATTCGGTCATGTCGTTCTCATCGCCTCCGGTTCACAGCCCATCAGATCCGGCCATCATTGTCGACCAGCGCGAGACGTGGGCGCCTCTCATGCGCGTACGGCGTACGCAAGTCAGAACGCTCGAGCGAAGCCGATTAGACGTCGGGCGGTCAGCCTGACTTGCGGCGATGCGTGCGCTGTTGTTTGTCGTTGGGGTGCAACGTCATTCCCGTTCCGTTGAGATGTTCCTCCCCGGAGCGTTCGGCGGCCTTGGAGTTCTTTGCCTCCAGCGCCTGACGAAACGCATTCCGGGTCTCGTCGTCGACCCCTGGTGATTGCTCGGAGTTGCCGGGTGCGGATGCGGCCTGACTCGACTTCGGCGCAGTTCGCTTCGCGACCGTTTTCTTTGCGGCCATGGCGGGCTCCTCTCGGGCGGTCCCGTCGAAGCGGTCCGCGGATCGTGGTCGGATCGTGTTCGGTTGGTCGTGCCTCATCCCATCGTCCCCTACGAGGCCGGGCAACCCGGTTTCCGGTCCGGTACAGCTTTGTCTCATTGGTTGCACCGTGCCCTGTGCACTACCGGTCGGTATCCCGCTAGCGTCTGCGCCATGTTGGGTCTGCCCGCGGGAATTCGGGCCTGTCTGTTCGATGTCGACGGAGTGCTCACCGAGACCGCGATCGTGCACCGCGCGGCCTGGCGGAGGACCTTCGATGCCTTCCTCCAGGAGTATCCTCGTCTGACCCCGGAGCAGTTCGCGCCGTTCACCGACGCCGACTACAACGCGCATGTCGACGGCAAGCCCCGCAAGAACGGCGTACGCGACTTCCTTGCCTCCCGCGGCATCACCTTGCCTGAGGGGAGTCCGTCGGACCCGGTCGATGCAGCGACGGTCGAGGGTGTCGCCAACCGCAAGAACGTCCTCGTCCTCGCTGAGTTGGCCGAGCACGGGGTCACGCCGTACCCGGGGTCCCTGCGCTACCTGGTGGCCGTCCGCGCAGCGGGCCTGCGGATCGCGGCGGTGACCGCGTCGGCTAACGGCGAGCAGGTCATCGAGGCCGGCGGTTTCACCGAGTTCTGTGAGGCGCGCATCGATGGGATCGTGGCCGAGCGGGAGAACCTGAGGGGCAAACCGGCCCCGGATCCATTCCTGGCCGGGGCCAGGGCACTTGGCGTCGAGGCGTCCCAAGCCGCGGTCTTCGAGGATGCGATCTCGGGCGTTCAGGCCGGGCGGGCGGGCGGGTTCGGGTTCGTGATCGGGGTGAATCGGGTCGGGCAGGCCGCGGCCCTGCGCGAGCACGGAGCCGACATCGTCGTTGATGACCTCGCTGAGCTCCTCGAAGCATCGTCGGCGCCTGGTGATCACGCATGACCTTGCTTCCCGCGCCCACCGTCCCCTCCGGTCCTCACTCGCTGGCGCTCGCTGCCATCCGCACGTCCGGCGGTCGCTCATGACCTTTGCCGACGAGATCCGCTACACCTCGGCGACCGACCCCTGGAAGCTGTCCCAGTTCGGATTCGATGCCGCACGTCAGGGCAGCCTCGAATCGCTCTTCGCGCTGTCCAACGGTCACATCGGCTTGCGCGGCGCGCTCGACGAGGGGGAGCCACGGCGTCTTCCGGGCAGTTACCTCAACGGCCTGTACGAGGAGCGGGTGCTGCCGCACGCCGAGGCGGGATACGGATTCCCGGAGTCCGGACAGACGGTGGTCAACGTCGCTGACGGCAAGCTGATCCGGCTGTTGGTGGGAGACTCCCCGTTGGACCTCACCTATGGCGAGGTTCTCGATCATCATCGGACCCTGGATCTGCGGTCAGGAATCCTGCACCGGCACACCGATTGGCGCTCGCCCAACGGCCGTTCGGTCCGTGTGCGCTCGCAGCGGCTGGTGTCCCTGACCAGGCGCTCGATCGCCGCAATCTGTTATGAGGTCGAGCCGATCGATGACGAGGGCGACCTCTACGTCGCGATCCAGTCCGACCTGCTGGCCAACGAAGAGGCGGGTGGGGCGCCGAGTACGGATCCCCGCTCGGCGGCCCGCGTCGCCCCGCTGATCGGGGAGTTGTCCGGCGCCAAGCAGGCCCGTGCCGTGCTCGGCCACATCACCCAGCGCAGCCGGCTGCGGATGGCCGTCGGGATGGATCACGAACTGGAGGTCCCGGACCGTTCGACCACCGCCATCGATGTCAACAGCGATGTCGCCCGGTTCACGGTGTCGGCGCGGTTGCCTGTGGGATCGAAACTGCGCCTGGTGAAGTACCTCGCCTACGGCTGGTCCAGCCGACGCTCGGCACATGCACTTCGTGATCAGGTGGAGGGCGCGCTGGCCACCTCGAAGCTGTCCGGATGGGACGTCCTGGTCACCGAACAGCGAAAGTTCCTCGACGACCACTGGGCCGCCGCCGACGTGGAAGTCGAGGGCGACGACGAGATGCAGCAGGCGGTCCGGGTCGCGATGTTCCACGTCCTGCAGGCCGCCGTACGGGCCGAACGTCGGGCGATCCCCGCAAAGGGGCTCACCGGTCCAGGCTATGACGGGCACACCTTCTGGGACACCGAGACCTACGTCCTTCCGGTCCTCACCTACACCGCGCCCGAGTCGGCCCGCGATGCGCTGATCTGGCGACACTCCACCCTGGATCGGGCTCGCGCCCGCGCAGCCGAATTGGGCCAGAAGGGGGCGGCCTTCCCGTGGCGCACGATCAATGGCGCCGAGTGCTCGGGCTATTGGCCGGCGGGCACGGCCGCCTTCCACATCAACGCCGACATCGCAGATGCGGTCGCCCGGTACTACGGCGCCACCCGAGACCTGAACTTCGACCGTGACTACGGCGCCGAGATCTTGGTCGAAACCGCCCGGTTGTGGATGTCGTTGGGCCACTTCGCTTCTGACGATGGGTTCCGGATCGACGGTGTCACCGGACCTGATGAGTACTCCGCGATCACCGATAACAACACGTTCACCAACCTGATGGCACAACGGAATCTCCGCGAAGCGGCCAAGGCCGTCGGACGCCAGGTCGAGGTGGCTGATCGGCTCGAAGTGGACGAGGCCGAAGCCGCGTCCTGGAACCGGGCCGCGCAAGCCATGGTGATCCCGTACGACGAACGCCTCCAGGTCCACCAACAGTCCGAGGCATTCACCGAGCACGACGAATGGGACTTCGCGGACACGCCCGCCGAGCACTATCCGCTGCTGCTGCATGCGCCGTACTTCGAGATCTATCGCAAACAGGTCATCAAGCAGGCGGACCTCGTCATGGCGATGTTCCTGCGCGGCGATGCGTTCACCGCGGAGCAGAAGGCTCGGAACTTCGCTTACTACGAGGCACGTACGGTGCGTGACTCGTCCCTGTCAGCTGCTCAGCAGGCAGTTCTCGCAGCCGAGGTCGGGCATCTGGACCTCGCCTACGACTACTGGGCCGAGACAGTCTTCACCGACCTCTACAACCTGCACGGCAACAGCGTGCAAGGTCTGCACCTGGCCGCGTTGGCCGGCGCGTGGACGGTCGCCGTCTGTGGCTTCGGCGGGATGCGGGACCACAACGGCTGGGTGACCTTCGCGCCGAGGCTGCCTCCTAAGCTGACCTGCCTGGCGTTCCGGATCCTGGTCGAGGGACGGGCCATCACTGTCAAGGTCGGCAGGAACTCGGCCACCTACCACCTCGTCAACGGCAAGGCGTTCACCAGCAGCCACCACGGGAAGGAGTTCACCATCGCCGTCGATGCGCCGGCGACGCTGCCGATTCCGGCTGCTCCCGAGGTCGAGCCCGTGCAGCAACCGATGGGTCGCGAGCCGATTCACCGCGACTGACCCGAAGGCCTGACCGGCGGAAGGGTCAGTGCTTCCAGCGGGTCAGACTCGCGATTTCCGCCGGGGACGCCCCGGCGAACAGCTCGACTTCAAAGCGACGTAACTCGGCGAGAGTGGTCGCCAGTTCCACACCGAAGGCGGTTTGCAGAGCGCGGTCCTTCTCGAAGGCGGCGACCGCTTCCTCCAGCGAGGAGGGCAGTGCCGCTATGCCGGCCGATGCACGTGCTTGCGAGGACAGCACCGCCGGGTCGCCATCCATCGGCGCCGGAAGCGACGCCTCCTCGGCCAATCCAGCCATCCCCGCGGCCAGGATTCCAGCGACGACGAGGTACGGATTCGCTGTCGCGTCAAAGCATTTGACCTCGAGATTGGCCGACTGCTGCCGATTGCCGGCCGGACCGGTGACGAACCGAAGTGCGGTCTCGCGGTTCTCCAAACCCCAACAGGCAAAGGCGCCGGCCCAGTGCGACGGAATCAACCGCAGGTAGGAGGCGACGCTCGGGGCGCCGACGGCGAGAAGGGCCGGGAGCCGGTCGAGGATGCCGGCGCTGAAGGAGACGGCGGTAGCCGAGAGGCCGAACTCCCCGTCGCCGCCGGTCATCACATTCATCTCGTCCGACCACAACGACAGGTGTACGTGCGCGCCGTTGCCCACCCCCTCGACCAGGACCTTGGGCGAGAAAGAGACCCGTAGGCCGTGGCGAAGAGAGACCGCGCGGATGGTCTCCCGCACCAGCACGAAGGTGTCCGCCGCGTCGACCGGGCTTTCGGCGGCTACCGAGATCTCCAGTTGACCGGCGCCGTATTCGGGATGGAACTGATCCAGTGCGACACCCTGGGAGGCCAGGGCAGCGAGCAGATCCACCGAATAGTCGGACAGTTCGCTGACTCGGATCATGCCGTAGGCAGGGCCCTGACAGGCGGGCAGGAAGTCGTCTCCATCACCGACACTGACTGCCCATTCCACCTCGAAAGCCATCCGGGCCCTCAGTCCGGCGACGGCCAGATCGTCGACCATGCTGCTCGCCAACAACCGCGAGCACTGTGGATGGGCGACCCCCTCCTGGCCATACCGATCCACCGGCGCCCAGGCCCAGCCGGGTTGACCGGCCAGCACGGTGAGCCGAGCAAGGTCGGGATGCAGGCGGAGGTCACCGACTGGAGACCCCGCATAGGTGCCCGAGAGAATCATGTCGTCGAGCCGGAACGCGTCGAAGACCGGCGACATGCCGACGCCCCACATCGCCGCGGCCGGCAGCTTGGCCACGGGCACGGTCTTGACTCGGGTGATCCCGGAGTTGTCGACGTAGGTGAGGGCCACGGCGACAACTCCGGCGTCCTCGAGTTCGCCGATGCGCTCGCTGGCCTCCTGCTCCCGTGCACTGCGCTCCTGGCTGTCCATGGCCGGCACTCCCGTTCTGAGGCGTCTGGGGCAGACCCTAGGGCTTACCAATCACTGCGGCACCGGACAGACTGGCGGCCACGCCGTGCGTCTGTCGAAGGGACCCATGTCTGCGCCAGAATCTCCCGCTACCAGCAGTCCTGGCTTGCGCCGGTCGTTGTCGGTCTGGCAGGCCGTCGGCCTGTCGGTGGCCCTGATGGCCCCCAGCATGGCCGCCAACATCAACCCGCAGGGCACCGCCTTGCAGGTCGGCCGAGCCGTACCGTTGGCTTTCTTCCTGGCTGCGGTCGGGGTGCTGCTGGTGGCATACGGGTTCGTCCGGCTGTGCCAGTACTACCACCATGCCGGATCGGTGTACGCCTTTGTGGGTGCCTCCCTCGGCCCACGAACCGGCTTCGTGTCCGGCTTCGGTCTGATGGGCACCTACGCCTTTTACGGGGTCGTGACCGGCATGGCGAGCGGAATCTTCGGTACGGCTTTCCTGCAGGACATCGGGGTGTGGCACTCGGCGCCGACCTGGGCGCCGTTCCTGCTGGCCGGGATCGCCATCCTCCTGGCGCTGTTTCTGACCGTCGTTCCGGCCAAGCGGGGGACCAGCGTCCTGCTCATTGTCGAGGCCGTCACGGTCAGCTTGATCCTGGTGATCACAGCGGTCGTGCTCGTGCGCATCCTGTCCGGCAGTGCGCCGAATGACGCGAGTTTCGACCTCAGCGTCTTCGTCCCGGAGCCGGGTTCCGACGTGTCGGCGATCTTCCTAGGGATCGTGTTCGGCTTCCTGTCCTTCGCCGGCTTCGAGGCCGCTGCCACCTTGGGGGAGGAGGCCCGGAACCCGCGTCGGGACATCCCCCGCGCGATCCTGGGCACGGCGATCTTCGGCGGGATCTACTTCGTGGTTGTGACGGCGGTCGAGATGATGGCCTTCGGCACCGACGCCGACGGGGTTGCGGCCTTCGGCGAGTCGGAGTCGCTGCTTGGAGACATCGGCACCAGCTACCTGGGCAGCTGGGTGGGTGATGCGGTGACCCTCGGTGCCGCGATCAGCGCGTTCGGGTGCTGCCTGGCCTGCATAGTGGGGGCCTCGCGGCTGTTGTTCGCCTTGGCCCGTGATGCGAGTGGGGACAAGGGACTCGGCCGAACCTCGGCCGCCGGCACGCCGGCAAACGCTGCCGTGGCCGTTGCCGCTCTGATGGCGGTGATCATCGTGGTGACCATCTTTTTCGGCGCCGAGCCGTTCGACACGTTCCTGTGGTCGGCCACTATCGGCACCCTGCTCCTGTTGGTCATCTACGTGCTGACCACGATCGGGGCGATCCGCTTGGTGTTCGTCCAGAAGAAGATGTCTGTCCCGGCGTGGCAGATCGTCATTCCGATCGCCGCATTGGTGGTCCTGGGCTACACGATCTACCGCAACGTGATTCCCTACCCGACCGAGGGTGCTGCGCGTTGGTTCCCGATCGTGGCCGGCGTCTGGTTGTTGCTCGCAATTCTCGTCGTCGTTGCCGCGCCGGGTCTGGCGCGTCGGATCGGTGCGAATCTGACTTCGGCCGAGGGCTTCGCGCAGGATGAGCACGGCGGGGCCGATACGTCGCCGCATCGCCCGGGCGCCGGTGTCCGTGGCTGAGCCGCCACCTCCGCCGACCTCCCGTCCGCGAGCCGCGCTTCGCTACACCCCCCGTACCCGGCCGGTGGTGCCGCCGATCTACCAGTCGGTGACCTACTTCTTGGACGACGAGTCGTACAAAGACGTCCAGGCAGGTGGGCTCGATGAGCACTGGTACGGCCGGTTCCGCAATCCGACAGTCGATGTCGTAGCCGAGGCGGTCGCCGCCCTGGAAGGGGCTGAAGCCGGGTTCATGGCTGCCTCCGGCATGGGAGCGATCGCGACCACTCTGATCTCGCTGCTGCGAGCCGGTGACCGAGTGGTCTCCGCGGAGCAGGTCTATGGCGACACCCATGACCTGCTCAGCCGAGACCTGCCTGGACTGGGGATCGACGTCGTCACGGTGGACTCTGCCGATCTTGGCGCCTGGGAAGCGGCAATTTCGGCGGCGGACACTCGTGTGGTCTATGCCGAGACGCTGTCCAACCCACAATTGGAGATCACAGATCTGTCCGCCCTGGCCGGCTTGGCGCACGATGCCGGAGCCGTGCTGGTCGTGGACAACACTTTTGCCACTGCGATGCCATCGCGGGCGCGGTTGTCGGCGGCTTCGAACTGGTACGTGAGGTGCAGCGTCGGATCATCACCTTCGGGGCGTGCCTCGATCCGCACGCCGCGTACCTGGTCTGGCGGGGGCTGCAGACCTTCGACGTACGGATGGCCCGCTCGACGGCGACTGCGCTGACCGTGGCCTCGGCGCTCGAGCAGCGAGCCGACATCAGCGCCGTCCGGTACCCGGGGCTCGCCTCATACCCGAGACGCGCGGTAGCCGAGCGGACCATGCGTGCCGGTCGCGGGGGAGCGATGGTGACTTTCACCGTGAACGGCGGCAACGCGCGGGCACTTGCTGTCATGCGCCGGCTCGAGGTGGCATGCGAGGCAACGAGTCTGGGTGGTGTTGAGTCGTTGGTAAGCACTCCGTTCAACTCCTCACACTTCTCACTGACCCGAGAGGAGCTGACGGCAGCACGGATCGACGATGGGATGATTCGGTTGTCCTGCGGACTCGAACCGGCCGAGGCCCTGCTGGCCGATCTCAACTCCGCGCTCGACGCGACCGGACAGGGCGCGGGTTGAGTCTGCAATCGACGGTGGACGAGATTCTCGTCGTGGACCACCACTGCCACGGGGTGCTGCGCCGCGATGTCAACCGCGCCGAGTTCGAGTCCATGCTGACCGAGGCAGACGAGCCGGGCCCGCTAAATCCGACGCTGTTCGATTCCCAGATCGGCTTCGCTGTACGCCGCTGGTGCGCACCGGTTCTCGGCCTGGAACCACATGCACAACCCGAGGCGTACCTGCAGCGCCGTACCGAGCTCGGACACGCGGAGGTGACTCGGCGGTTCCTGCGTGAGGCGGGAACCGGCACGTACATCGTTGACACCGGGTTCGTACCGGAGCCCATCCTCGACCCGACGGAGATGGCCGCCACCGTCGACGGGGTCTCCCTCGAAGTCGTCCGCTTGGAGCAGGTGGCCGAGCAGGTGATCGGCGAAGGGGTGGATGCCTCAGGCTTCGCCGCAGCGGTACGCGAACGACTGGCGCAACGGACTGCGAACGCGGTGGGCGTGAAGTCCATCGCTGCCTACCGTGCGGGCCTGGAGCTTCCGGGCGAGCAGCCCACAGACGCGGAGGTCTCCGCCGCGGCGGGTCGCTGGCTCGCTGCGCTGGACGCCGGTGCTCCCCCCCGCTGCCAGGATCGGGTGCTGCACAGCTTTCTGGTCTGGGCCGGCATCGAATTGGGCAAGCCGGTGCAGTTCCACGTTGGCCTCGGAGATTCCGACACCGATCTGCGCGACGGCAATCCGCTGCTGCTGACACCGCTGCTGCGGGCGACCCAGAGCCGCGGCGTCCCGATCATGTTGTTGCACAACTACCCCTTCCACCGCTACGCCGGCTATCTCGCCCAGGTCTTCAGCCACGTGTTTCTCGACCTGGGACTGGCCACGCACAATCTCGGGGCAAGCTCGGGACGGGTGATCGAGGAACTTCTGGAGCTGGCGCCGTTCGGCAAGGTCCTGTTCTCCTCCGACGCGTTCGGATTGCCGGAGCTGTATCACCTTGGGACGCTGCTGTTTCGCCGTGGTTTGGCCGGTGTCCTGCGCAACGGCGTGGTCGACGGCAGCTGGACGGAGCTCGATGCCGAGCGCACCGCAGGAATGATCCTCGCCGGCAATGCGATTCGGGCCTACCGACTGGACCCGGCGTGACTCTGAGCGCGGCCGACCTGGACCAGTTGCACGCTGCGCTGCTGGCCGGGCTGGTTGGGGAGCTGTCCGCCGCCATCGAGCTCCGACACCGGTTGCATGGCGATCCGCGTGTGTCGGGGAACGAGCAGGACACGGCCGAGGCCATGGTCGAGGAGCTTCCCGCCGAAACCGTCGACGTCGTCGCCGGCACCGGTCGCTGGGTGCGCTTCGGTGGGAATGGCCAGGCAATCGGGCTTCGTGCCGAGCTCGACGCACTGCCGATCGTGGAGCGGACTGGCGTCGAATGGTCGGCAAAAGGCGATGTCATGCACGCCTGCGGTCACGACGTACACATGGCGGCTCTCGTCGCGGTGTGCCGGGCCGCGGTTCGCATTCCCTTGCCGCGGCCGATCGTCGCGGTCCTGCAGCCACGCGAGGAGGTGGCGCCTTCGGGTGGGGCGGATGTGGCAGATTCCGGGTTGCTGGACGATCTCGACGCCGTGATCGCCGCGCACGTTCAACCACAGTTGCCTGGGGGTGTGCTCGGCGTGACCCCCGGGCCCACCAATGCCGGAACCGACGTCGTGGACATCCTCGTCGAGGGCATCGGCGGACACGCCGGATATCCGCACCGGGTTCGTGATCCGGTGCTCGCGTTGTGCCAGATGGTGATCAGCCTGCAGCAACTGGCCAGCCGTCGGGTGGATCCGACGGTGGGGACCGTTCTCAGCATCACTCAGGTGCATGCCGGAACGACGAGCAACGTGGTCCCGGGGCGAGCACGCGCACAGGGCAGCTTTCGTGTCATGCGGGACTCCGATCGCATCGAGTTGCTGGCCGCGATGGAACAGGTCGTGACGCATACCGCCCTGGCCCACGGGTGTACGGCAACCCTTCAGGTCACTCCGTCTGAACCCGTACTGGTCAACGACCCCGATCTGGCCGGCGCGGCGGCCGGCTGGCTGCGGCGGACGGGAGCAATCGTGGATGACAGCTTCCGGTCATTCGGTGCCGACGACTTCTCGCACTACTGCCACCGGACCCGGGGATTGATGATCTTCGTGGGCACAGGTGATGACAACGATCCGGCCCGACCCGGCCTGCATTCCGACCGGTTCCTGCCCGAGGATGCGCTGATCGAAGAGGTCGGTAAGGCCCTGATCGCTGGATATCTGGGAGCCATCACCGCCCGGGCATGACTACCGCCTCGGCACGCCAGGCGGATATTCTTGATTTGCTACAACCTGCGTCCATCGGCTGATCCTCGAGGATATGGCGGTCGCTTCCGTCGACGTACCCAGCTGGCCCAGCACGACTTGGCCGCAGCGAGAAGGCGCGGTCATCTGGTCACCCTAGCGTGGCCGGCCGGCGGTCACCGAACCCGCCGGCAGTCCACAGCGTCCCGCCCGGACGGACGTTTGGTTATCCACAACTGCCGGTCTCGGGCCCATGGCGGTCGCTCGGGCAAGGACGCTCACCGGCATGGAAAGCACCCCGAAACTCCGTCTCAGCGGTCCCGGAAGCCTGATCGCCGCCGTACCGCACCTCCTCGGATTCCCGCCCGAGCAGTCGCTGGTCCTGGTCGGGCTGAGCGGACCTCGGTCCCGGCTCGGCATCACGATGCGTGCCGACCTTCCTCCGGACGGGGCTGACTACGCGCCCTCGGTGGCTGAGTTGGAGCCGTTGGTCGAGGCGCTGCGACGCGACGGGGCTGCGGAATGTCTCGCGATGGTGATGACCGAATGCCCGGACGGCGAGGGACTGGGTCCGTATGTGGACTTGGTCGCCAACCTCGACGAGGCGTTGTTCGAGGGCGGGATGGAGGTCAGTGACATCGTCCTGGTCCGTGCGGGGCGCTGGCGGTCCTACCTGTGTCCGGACCCGCACTGCTGCCCTGCGGAGGGTACGGCGGTGCCGGCGCCATCCGGCGAGCTCGCCGCGTACGCGGCCTATTCCGGCTCCGTGGTCAGGGACAGTCGCTCGGCATTGATCGAGATGATCGCTCCCGATCCGGAATCGATCTCGGCTACCGAGCGGGCCCTGGACCATGTGTGCCGGGAGTTGGCCGAGGCGTCCAGCAAGGGTGCCTCGGAGGCCTACCGAGAGCGGATCGAAGACTTCATCGACCGGCGGGTGAGCGGACTAGCTGCCTGTGCGCCGCGGTGCCTGACACATCGGGATGCCGCTCGGATCTCCGTCGCGCTGATCGATCGCCCCCTTCGGGATCGAGTCGCCGGCCATTGCCTGCAGGAGACAGCTTCGGCGGCAGAGTCGCTGTGGATCGAGTTGCTCCGTCGTTTGCCGCCACCATTGGACGCGGCACCGGCGACCTTGCTGGCCTTGAGTTCCTGGGCGCGCGGGGACGGCGCATTGGCCAATGTGGCACTGGACCGGGCTTTGGACAGCGATCCGGGCTATCCCCTTGCCCAACTGGTGCGCACGGCGCTGGACCACGCACTCCCGCCCGTCACGGTCCGGGAGATGCTCGGCTATCCGGCCGAGGAAGCGGGCTGAATGCGGGTTCTGCCGATCGAGTGACCGCGTCGAGCGCCTGCACGGTCTAGAGGAGGTCGGGCCGCTGCCATGGTTGGCGCAGGACATGCTGGGCAAGGAAGGCGAACACCGTCTCGTACCAGACCGCCGCGTTCCCAGGGGTGAGCACCCAGTGGTTCTCGTCGGGGAAATACAGAAACTTCGACTCGATCCCGCGTTTGCGCAGGTCATACCACAGGCGCAGACCCTCACCGATCGGCACGCGGTAGTCCTTGTCGCCGTGAATGACCAGCATCGGCGTTGCGATGTCGTCGGCGAACTTGTGCGGAGAGTTGGCGTCGTAGCGCTCCGGGTGAGTGAGCGGGTCACCGAACTCCTTCTCCCAGTAGTACGAGGCATCCGTCGCACCGGAGAACCCGTCGAGGTGCCACAACGAGGCATGGGTCACGATCGCGTCGAATCGGTCGGTGTGGGTAGCGATCCAGTTGGCCATGTAGCCGCCGAAGGAACCACCCATCGCCGCGCTGCGGGTCTGATCGATGTCGGGACGCTCGAGGGTGGCATCGGTGGCTGCCATCAGGTCGGTGTACGGGGTACCGCCCCACTGCCCCCAGCCGCGCCGTACGAAGTCCTGGCCGTACCCGTCCGACAGCGCCGGATCGGGCAGCAGTACGGCGTAGCCGCGGGCGGCCATCAGCCACGGGCACCACCGCCAGGACCAGGCATTCCAGCTCATCAGCGGGCCGCCGTGGATCCAAAGCAGAAGCGGCGCAGGCGAGTCCGGGCCGGCGCCCTGGGGCAGGACCAGCCAGGACTGGATCGTCGTGCCGTCATCGGCCTTGGCCTCGACCCGCTGCAGCGTGCCGGGGAGCTGGTCGATCGTGCCGGGGCTGCGCAGGATGACGGCCTCCTGATCGACCCGAGAGGGGTCGAGTCGGACCGGCAGAAACGGTGAGTCGTACGCAGCGCGCAGCGCGTAGACCGCCGACCCGTCCGCGGCCACTTGGAGGTCGGAGTAGTACCCGCCGGAGGTCAGCCGAGTTACGGCCCCGGACTCCACCTCGACCCGGAAGACCGGATGATGCCCTCGCTCGGTGGCGGTGAAGTAGACCCCGCTGCCGTCTTCGGCCCAGGTCGGCGAGCCCGGCCACAGGTCGAGATCGGGCGTGAGGTCGCGACCGTCGCCGGTATCCGGGTCGATCAGCCACAGGGTCTGGTCCGGCGGCTCGTCATAGCTGCTGTGCGTCCCACGGACGCAGATCACAGCGGAACCGTCGGGGGAGAACGCTGGCTCGAAGAAGTCGAGTTCGGCGCCCTCCGCAAGGACGCGGGTATGTCCGGTTTCAGTGTCCACCAGCTCGACCTGGGTTCGTCTGTGCCCGGCAGTGGCGCCGGCGACCTCGACCGTCCGGGCGATGCGGCTGCCATCCGGGGACAGTGCCAGGTCCTCGCCGCCGAGACTGGTCAGGCCGGCGTCAGGCGTCAGGTCACGAATCTCGACCGAGTCTTCCCCCAGGTCGTCCCTCGAGGTTGCGATCGTGGGGTCGTGCGCTTCGTCCGTGTCGCTGGTCGCCCCGCCTATCTCTGGGTCGCGCGCCGGCCCATCCGCGGGAACTCCAGCGAGGTACAAGACGTGTGGCCATGCAGGCCCGAGGTCATGGTCCCAATAGCGAACGGGGTAGTCCTCGTGCAGCAGGGCAGTGACCCCGGCCTCTTTCCGGGCCTTGATCCGTTCGGCGTCGGACTTTCCGTCTTTGACCCCGGTGTTCATGGCGGTCACCACAGTGACCGCGTTGGAATCGCGGGCGACTACAACGGCGGACACCCCGCCGGGCCTGGACAGCACCAGCCGCGCTTCGCCGCCGTGGGACGGGAGCACCCACAGTCCAGCCTTGGGTTCCTCGGCGTCCTTCCCGGCGTCGGGATCGGGTCTGGCGGAGCTGAACAGCAGTTCACCGCTGGGTGTGAAGACCGGCGACGACTCACCGGGGGCGCTGCGGGTGAGCCGTCGTGCGGAGTTCTTGCCCTCCGGATCCACCTCCCAGAGCGCGGTCTGCCACTTCGTTTTCTCCGGATCGAGCGTCGCCACCGCTGTCACCAATCGGGACCCGTCCGGCGAGAGGGCTAGCCCGCCAAGTCTGGGGATGGCGTTGTAGTCGGGAAGGCCGGCGAACGGGTGCAACGGCAACTCAGCATTGTCAGTCATGGATCGGGTGGGCTCCAGCGGCTCAGCGGAACAGGCTTACGAAGATGTGCTCTGCGGCAAGCCGAGGCAGCCCGTGGCCATCGACGTCGACGCCGTCGACCCGGCGAGTCACCAACACGGTGTTGCCAGGGCGGATGTTCGCTGCGGTCAGCCGGTGCATCAGTTCGGCATCGGCCTGGATCTGCTCGCTGATCCGCTCGACGATGACACTGACCCCGGCTGTGGTGGCCACCTCGGAAAGCAACACCAGCTGAGTCATGCTCAGCTGGGGTGCGGGCACCTCCGACCAGCCCAGCTCGTCCAGACCTGGGATCGGGTTTCCATGGGGGCAGGTGGTCGGGTTGTCGAGTAGGGCGACGAGCCGACGCTCGACGGCTTCGCTCATCACGTGCTCCCAGCGGCAAGCCTCGATGTGCACGTCTTCCCAGTCCAGACCGATGACATCCACGAGCAGCCGTTCGGCCAGGCGGTGCTTGCGCATCACCTGGGTAGCGAGCTTTCGGCCGGTGTCGCTGAGTTCGAGGTGTCGGTCACCCTCGACCGTGACGAGGCCGTCGCGCTCCATTCGCGCCACCGTCTGGCTCACCGTTGGTCCGCTCTGGTGCAGCCGTTCCGCGATCCGGGCGCGTAACGGGGTCACGCGTTCTTCTTCGAGTTCGTAGATCGTACGGAGATACATCTCGGTGGTGTCGATCAAGTCGTTCACTCGGGCCGCTCCTTCGCGAAGTCCAGGACAGATGATACGGCGTTCCCGGTACCACGCAGACCAAGTCAGCCGGCGATGGACCCCGGTGGAAGGACGAGCGCGGTGATCTGGCTCAACAACTCAGTGGAGAAGCCGGATTCCACGACGCCCGGGTTGCCGCTGAGGATTGCCACGGTGTACCGGTTGTCCGAACCCAGGATGCCTGTCGTGTGCAGGTAGCTGGTATCCCTGGGACAGCACATCCAGCCCTGCTTGATTGCCAGTGTCAGCCCCGGGAGGGCGGTGGGGATGCCGAAGAACTGGTCGAAGCCGTCTCGAGCGATCATGGTGCTTGCCCGCAGGAGGCCGACGACGTAGTCGCGGTCGGCCGTTGGCAGGGTGGTCAGGAAGCGGTCGTAGTAACGGGCGACGTCGCGGGCCGACATCGTTGTGAGCTCCCAGGAGCCGGCCTCAGCGGTTGGTGCCACACTCGGCAGCCGGTAGCGCTGCGCCACCTCGGAGACCATGGCTTCTCCCCCGAACCGGGAATACAGCGAATCGGCCGCAGCGTCGTCGGAAGAGACGAGCATCGCCTCCAGCAGGGAACGGTCCTGCGCGGAGAGTGCGAACTCGCCTGCTCGCTGCCGCTGCAGCAGGTTGTCGGCGAGGAACAGCTTCACCAAGGAGGCACCGAAGATCGGCGTGTCGGCCGCGGCGCCGTTGACGGCCTCGTCGTCGAGTTCCCGGTCGATGACTGCGATGCTGACCGCGATGCCCTGGCTGGCGGCGAACGCCGTGGCCTCGTCGATGCCGGCCTGGAAGTCCACCTCGGCTTCTGCGACCGGCGTCCCGGTGGGCTCAGCAGTAGCCGAGAGCTCGGAGGTGGAGACGCCGCTGGACTCCGGGGAATTCTCCGTACAACCCACGGCCGTGAGCGCAATCGCGGCGAACAGGGCGACCAGATACTGAAGTCGCCCGGTCATCGGGCGGCCCTGCGGATAGTTGGACACAGCTCCAGCATGCGTGCTGGATGCCAATCCGTCGATCGAACGGCGGCAGAAAGTCCGGATCGCTACCGTGTGCAGGATGAGCGATGCGGTCGCGGTGATCTGGGACGACGCCATGCTCGAGTACGACCTCGGCGGTGATCATCCGCTGCATCCGATCCGGCTCGAGCTCACCATCGCCTTGGCTCGAACGCTCGGCGTCTTTGAGGCACCGGCGATCACCCGTCTGGCGCCGATCGTTGCGGACGAGGAGTTGTTGCACCGCATCCACACCCCCGCCTACATCGACGCGGTGAAGCGGGCTCCGCATGACCCGTACGGCGCCGGGCACGGCCTCGGAACCCCGGACAATCCGATCTTCGACCGGATGCACGAGGCCTCGTCACTGATCGTCGGCGGCAGCATCCAGGCGGCGGAATGGGTCTGGAGCGGCAAGGGCGACCACGCGGCCAATATCGCCGGAGGTCTGCATCACGCCATGGCCGACAACGCCAGCGGATTCTGCGTCTACAACGACCCCGCCTTGGCGATCAGCTGGCTCCTCGGGCAGGGGGCGCAGCGGATCGCGTACGTCGATGTCGATGTCCACCATGGCGACGGGGTGCAGGCGGCCTTCTACGACGACCCGCGAGTGCTCACGATCAGCCTGCACCAGAGCCCGCTCTCGTTGTTTCCCGGCACCGGCTTCCCTGAAGAAACCGGCCGCGGTGAGGGAATCGGCACGTCGATCAACGTGGCGCTCCCACCTCGTACCGACGACGGGGGATGGCTACGTGCGTTCCACTCCGTCGTGCCCTCGGCACTACGCGCATTTGCCCCGGACGTCCTGGTCAGTCAGTGCGGCTGCGACGCGCACCGAGACGACCCGCTGGCTGATCTTGCGCTGTCCATCGACGGGCAACGAGCCTCGTACGGCGCGATGCATGATCTGGCGCACGAGATCTGCGGCGGTAGATGGCTGATCCTAGGTGGCGGGGGTTACGGCCTGGTCCGCTGTGTCCCGCGAGCCTGGACCCACCTGCTGGCGATCGTGGGCGGGAGACCGGTCGATCCCGAGACGACGATTCCAGCCGAATGGCTGGAGGACGTGCACAAGCGCAAACTTCGGGCGATCCCGCCAACCCGAATGACCGAGGACGAATCCGCCGCCTACACCCCTTGGGAACCAGGGGGCGCTGATGCCATCGACGCCGCGATCCAACGGACCCGGCGAGCCAGCTTCCCGCTGCTCGGCCTCGACCCGGACGATCCGCGGGATTGAGCCCAGCAGATGTCTGATTCCGCTGAGCCCTCGCCCCAGCCGTATCCGCTGGACTGGGAGGCGGACGTGGTGGCCGCTGACGGGGCGACGGTGCATCTCCGACCGATCACGCCGGCTGATGCCGACGGATTGCTGGGCCTGCACGCGCGTAGTTCCGAGCGCACCCGATATCTGCGTTTCTTCGGCCCGTACCCAAGGGTCTCGGACAAGGACCTCCTACGATTCACCACTGTCGATCACCATGACCGGGTCGCGCTGATCGTCCTGCTGGGTGAGGAGTTGATCGCCGTCGGGCGTTATGAGCGCCTCCCGGACCGGGACGAGGCCGAGGTTGCGTTTCTGGTCGAGGACGCCCACCAGGGCCGGGGTCTCGGATCGGTCCTGCTGGAGCACCTGGCCGCTGCGGCACAGGAGCGGGGTATCCGGCGCTTCGTCGCCGAGGTGCTGGCCGAGAACCGCAAGATGATCTCGATCTTCCGCGAGGCCGGGTATGAGCCCTCGCGGTCCTACGACGAGGGCGTGGTGCATCTCGTCTTCGACATCGCCCCCACCGAGGCCCAGCGCTCGGTGCGGTACGGGCGTGAGCAGCGAGCCGAATCACGCTCCATCAAGCGGCTGCTCACCCCGCGCTCGGTCGCCGTCATCGGTGCCAGCAACGACCCGGCCAAGATCGGCTATGCCGTACTGGCCAATCTGATCGCGGCAGGGTTTCCCGGGCCGATCTACCCGGTGAATCACCAGGCGCAGACCGTGCAGGACCTTGCGGCCTTCCCCACGGTCCTGTCGGTCCCCGATGAGGTCGACCTGGCCATCCTGACGGTCCCGGCCGACGCGGTTCCGCAGGTGGTCGTGCACTGCCGGGCGCGCGGGGTCCGCGGGATCGTCGTGATGTCAGGCGGATTCGCCGAGCGTGGCGAGGAGGGTTTGCTGGCTCAACGACGGCTGGTGAACACCGCCCGCGGGTCCGGGATGCGGGTGGTCGGGCCGAACTGCTTCGGGCTCATCAACACCGATTCCGACGTCCGGCTCAATGCAAGTCTTGCCCCGATCGCTCCGGCTGCGGGCCGGATCGGCTTCTTCTCCCAGTCCGGTGCCCTGGGGGCGACGCTGCTCGAACGCGCGAAGGTTCTCGGCCTCGGGCTGTCGAGCTTCGTCTCGGCCGGCAACCGGGCCGACGTCAGTGGCAACGACCTTCTGCAGTACTGGGCGACCGACCCGGCGACCGAAGTGGTGGCCCTGCATCTGGAGAGCTTCGGCAATCCGCGCAAGTTCGCCCGGCTGGCCCGCCGCGTGGCCCGATCCAAACCCATTGTCGTGGTGAAGAGCGGGCGACACACCGGCCTGACCCCCAACCTCGAGGGGACCTCGCCGGTCCTGGCAGAGCCGAGCATCGAGGCGCTGTTCGCGTCCACCGGCATCATCCGGGTGGACACCGTGGCGCAACTCTTCGACGTCGTGACGCTGCTGGCCCACCAGCCACTGCCCCAAGGGACACGGGTGGCGGTGGTCGGCAACTCGACGGCGGTAGGGCTGCTCGCCGTCGACTCGCTGCTGGGCAACGGGCTGGTGCTGGCCGGAGCCGGGCCGGTCGACATCGGTGCCGACGGGACGCCGGAGGATTTCGCAGCGGCGACCCGGGCCGCGCTGACCGATCCGGGGGCCGACGCCTTGGTCGCGGTATTCGTCACTCCGGTCAGCCGCTCGCAGGACAGGTACGCCGAGGCTCTGGTCGAGCTCGCCAAGGATGCGGACAAGCCGATCGTGGCGACGTTCCTGGGTCACGACGGACTGCCGCAATCGTTGGTGCGAGCCGGCGACGGCGCGGTGGCCCTTCGTGGTTCGGTGCCCTCTTTCCCGGTTGATCGGGCGGTCGCCGCATTGGCACGGACGGTGCATTACAGCCAGTGGCGCTCCCGGCGCGTCGGAGAAGTCCCGGGATTCCCCGACGCCTCGCCGGAGCGCGCGCAGGAGTTGGTCAGCCAGGTTCTTGCCGAGGATGCCGGGGGTCGGGAGCTGTCGTCCGCGGAGATCGAAGTGTTGCTGGCCTGTTACGGCCTATCCGTGTGCCACGACTACATCCGGACCCACGGCGCGGAATCGGTCGCGACCAGCGTCGATATCTCGCACGATCCCTCGTTCGGCGCGGTCGTGTCCTTCGGCGTATCCGGGATTCCGATCGAGGTCTTCGGCGACCGCTCGTACCGAGCTTTGCCGTTGTCCGACGTCGATGCGGCCGAGTTGATCCGTTCGGTTGCGGCCTGGCCACTGCTCGACGGCTACGGCGGGGCAGTCCCAGTGAGCGCCGGGGCGATCGAGGAGGTTCTGCTGCGTGCCGCGCAGCTCTGCGACGACGTACCGGAGGTCGCGCAGTTACGGTGCACCGTTCTGGCCCGGGCCGACGGTGCCGACATCGCGGAACCGCAGCTGCGCCTACAACCGATCACGACACGAACCGAGGGAGCTGCCCGCCGAGCCGACCGCAGCGGGCCCCTGCCGGCCTGAGAAGTGACCTCCCCCTTGGCGGTTTCCGTCAAAACCGCCAGACAATCACCGGTCCCGAGGTGGCGGTTTCCGTGAAAAACCGCCAACGGTGGCTCAGGTGAGGTAGTCCCGGAGTTGGTCGGCCCGCTCGGGGCGGCGGAGCTTGGCCATGGAGTCACGCTCGATCTGGCGGACCCGTTCGCGGGACAGCCCGAAGGCCCGGCCGATCTGTTCCAGGGTGCGCGGCGGTGTCCCGTCCAGCCCGAACCGTGCGGTCACAACTTTGCGCTCCCGCTCGTCCAGGGTGTCCAGCACCGTTCCGAGGTCCTGACGCATCATCTGGAAGGCAACCGCATCCTCGGCCACCGGCGCGTCGGCATCCTCGATGAAGTCACCGAAACGGGACTGTTCGTCAGCGCCAACTGCCTGATCAAGGCTGACCAGGTCGCGGGAGTGGTCGAGCAGTTCGGCCACTCGCTCGGGCGTGATGTCGAGTTCCAGCCCGATCTCTTCATGAGTCGGGTCGCGTTCCAGCGTCTGCTGGATGCGGCGCCGGGTGCGTACGACCTTGTTGACCTGTTCGGCCAGGTGTACGGGCAGCCGGATGGTACGGCCGGAATCGGCCATTGCCCGGGTGATCGCCTGCCGGATCCACCAGGTCGCGTAGGTCGAGAACTTGAAACCCTTGGCGTAGTCGAACTTCTCCACGGCCCGGATCAGGCCGAGGTTGCCCTCCTGGATGAGGTCCAAGAAGGACATTCCGTGGCCGGTGTAGCGCTTGGCCAGTGAGACCACCAGGCGCAGGTTTGCCTCGAGCATGGCCTTCTTGGCCCCGCGGCCGTCCTCAGTCAGAGCCTGGTACTCCCGCCTCCGGGTCGCCGACAGTCGAGCGGTCTCCACGAGCAGCCTCTCGGCGTAGAGCCCGGCTTCGATCCGCTTCGACAGGTCGACTTCCTGCTCGGCGGTGAGCAACGGGGTCTTGCCGATGGTGTTGAGGTAGACCCGGACGAGGTCGGTGGACATGACGCCACCGGAGTCGGCCGAGCCGACGCTGCCGGACACGTTTCGCATGGACACGGTGTCTCGGTCACTGGACTGGACGACGGTCACGTGGTCATCCGTTTCTGCCACTTCTCGTGGCCTGGGCATCTTGGGTGCTGGAGATCTTGATTGCTGGTGGTCCTGGGCGTTCTGTGGATCGTGGGTAGGTCCTTCACTGTGTTCAACGTTTTTCCCGCTGTGATGTTCCATGTGTGCATAACGTTCGCCGCAGAGGTGCCGCAGAGTTCGCCCGCACGTTCACCAGGGCTGGGCCGGGCGTAACCTCGGGTCTACGCCGTCTCGAGGGGGCACCGGGTGCCGGTCACGCTCAGCCAGAACACCGAAGCCGATGCGCTGCTCGATCGCGATCCACTTGCTCTGTTGATCGGCATGGTCCTTGATCAGCAGGTTCCGCTGGAGAAGGCGTTTTCCTCGCCGCTGGAACTCAGCAAGCGGCTCGGCCACGATCTGGACGCTCAGGAGCTTGCCGACTATGACTCCGATGCGCTGGCGGTGATATTCGCGCAGCGTCCGGCCCTGCACCGCTTCCCTACCTCAATGGCGGGGCGAGTTCAGGGCGTTGCCCGCGTTCTGGTTGCCGATTACGACGGAAATGTGACGCAGCTGTGGACGGGCGTCGAGGATGGCCACGAATTGTTGGCCCGGATCACTGCTCTGCCGGGCTTCGGCGGGCAGAAGGCGGGGATCTATCTCGCGTTGCTGGGCAAACAACGTGGCGTACGCCCTGCGGGGTGGCGGGAGGCCGCCGGAGAGTTCGGCAAGGACGGCGTCTACCTGTCCGTGGCCGACATCGTCGATTCCGAATCTCTGCTCCGCGTGCGGGACTACAAGCAGCAGCAGAAGGCTGCCGCCAAGGCTGCCGCGAAGTGAGTCGCAAGAGGCGAGCAGGCGATGATCCGGTTCTGATCACCGAGGCGGCACCAAGCCTGCTCGAGCAGCATGACGCCCGGAAGCGGCGCTACATCATCACCATGGTGGTACGCGCGGTGTGCCTGATCCTGGCCACGGTCTTCTACCAGACCTTGTGGGTCATGGCCGTTTTCGCCATCCTGGCCATCATCCTGCCGTGGGTCGCGGTCATGGCCGCCAATGATCGGCCGCCGAAGAAGAAGGCATTGAATGCGCATCGTTTCGGTGGCTCTCCGGACGTGGGATCGGTGCAGGCGGCGGCACCCAAGCCGGCCATCGGCCCGGTCCGCATCATCGACGCTGACTGAATTATGGATCTCGGTCCGCTTGTCCTGATCGGACTCGTCATGGCCATCGGCTTGGTCGGCGTGGTGCTCCCGGTGATTCCGGGGCTGCTGCTGGTGGCCCTTGCCGGTCTGGGCTGGGCGATCCTGACCGACGGTGCCGGCCCCTGGATCGTGTTCGGGTTCATGGCTGCAGTTCTGGTTGTCGGCACTGTGGCTAAGTACGTACTGCCGAGTCGGACCCTGCGCCAGGCCGGCGCCCCAGCCTCGACCCTGGTCTTCGGCGCGGTGGGCGCAATCGCCGGTTTCTTCGTGATCCCGGTGATCGGGCTGCTCGTCGGCGCCGTGGCCGGGATCTATCTGGGCGAACTCCGACGGTTGCCGGACTCGCGCGCCGCGGGCCGGTCCACGCTGGCCACCCTCAAGGCGATCGGGATCGGCCTGCTGATCGAACTGCTGGCGGGAGTCCTGGCCGTGTCGGTCTGGTTCGTGTCGGTCGTCTCCGGTGTCGGCTGAGGTATCTGAAGACACCCGGGGCAGGCAGCTCAGCGACTACTGGGCACCCCAGCGGGTGACCGCCTGGCTCGCCGCCTGCTGCCCGGCGTCCAGGCAACTGATCGGCGCAGGATCGGTCAACCAGGCAGCGAGAAAGCCCGCGGTGAAGGCGTCCCCGGCGCCGGTGGTGTCCACCACGTCATCGGGCCGGGCGACCGCCGGTCGCCGATGCACCCCGGTCTGGTCTGCCCACAATGCTCCGCTGGCACCGCAGGTGACGGCGACCACGCGAAACCTGTCGGCCAAGGCTGATGCTGCGCCTTCGACGTCGGCTAGTCCGCTGAGGGTCAATGCCTCGTCAGAGTTGGGCAACAGCAGGTCGATCCCTTCGATGTCGGCGAGGAAGAGCGCTGTGCCGTACCTGCGCAGCGGCCCGACGGAGGCGGGGTCGACGGACACCGTCCTACCCAGCCTCGACGCCCGGCCGACTGCGGTGAGCGCAGCCGGGCGCGTCCGAGGGTCGAGCAACGTGTACCCGGACACATGCAGGTGCCGGTGTGCAGCGATCAATTCCACGGGCAGGTCAGCTTCGACCAGGGCCAGATTGGAGCCACGGTCACTGGCCATACTGCGCTCCCCGTCCGGTCCGATGATCGCGACGATGGCGCCGGTACGCGTGCCGCTCACCCGGCGCAGGGCCAATTGGACTCCGGCCCCGCTGATCAGATCGGTGACCGCAGCGGAGCCGGAGGCGCCGATGCACCCGGCCAACGTGACGGACTGGCCCAGTCGACCCAGTCCGACCGCCACATTCGCCCCCGCCCCGCCGGGCCGCTGACGGATCTCGGCGGCGACGTCGGTGCCGTGCTCGATCGGCCGCTCGGGCCGTACCAGGACATCGAGGTTGATGTCCCCGACAACCAGGACATCGCGCACATCAACCGCTCATACTCGAGTAAGCCACGGCGATGTCGGCGGCAAGAGCAGCGTTACGCAACACCAAATCCACATTGACCTCCTGGGTCAGTCCATTGCTCGCGACGTGCAGCCGTTCGAGCACGTACGGCGTGACGTCCCTCCCGGTCACCCCGGCCCCGACGGCGGACCCGAGGGCGTAACCGAGGACCGTGTCGTGCAGAGCCGGGTCGAGCTGTCGATGCACGGGCAGCGGATTGGCCACGACCAGCGCCGCGGCGGAGAACCCATCGGCGGCAGCAAAGATCCGCGCCACCTCCTCCGGCGTCTCACACCGCCAGTCCACCGTGCACCCTGACTCGGTCACGTAGAAGCCCGGAAAGGCGAAGGTCTGGTAACCGATCACCGCGACCGACAGGGTCTCCAGGCGCTCCAGAGTCGCCGGTATGTCGAGAATCGATTTCACGCCCGCGCAGACCACGACGATTCTGGTCCGAGCCAGAACATCCAGGTCAGCGGACTCGTCGAAACTGTCTCGTGCGCCGCGGTGCACGCCACCGAGGCCGCCGGTGGCGAAAACCGAGATGCCAGCGGATTGCGCCAGTGCCACCGTGCTGGCCACTGTCGTGGCCCCGCTGCGCCCCAAACCGGCAGCGACCGGCACGTCACGTAGGCCAAGCTTGGTGAGGTCAGGTTCGGAGCAGATTCGCCGCAACTCCTCGCCCGACAGGCCGATGTGTGCGACGCCGTCGAGAACCGCGATGGTGGCTGGCGTCGCACCGTGGCGGCGTACGACATCCTCGAGTTCGCGGCCGGTCTCGACGTTCCCGGGTCGCGGCAGGCCGTGGGCCAACAGTGTGCTCTCCAGCGCGACGACCGGGCGACCCTCATCCAGCGCCTGCGCCACCGGTGGGTGGCGATGGATCGGGAACAACAGAACTCCTCAACTCGGGTACGGCTGGCATCATGGTGCACGTGACGACTAGCACCGAGACCATCGAGCGCCCTGATGTCCGCGATCAGGAGAGCAGTACCCCCGACGACGTTTTCCACTATGTCAAGAAGAACAAGATCGCTGAAAGCGCCGTTCTGGGATCGATGGTGCAAGCGCTGTGCGGAGAAGTCTTCCCGGTGACCAAGACGCCCAAGCCCGGCAGTCCGGTCTGCGAACCCTGCAAGGAGATCTACGCCCAGCTCCGCAAGGAATGAGCTGACTCACAACCCCACTCTCACAGCGACAACATCGTTACCCCGGTCCGCTCGGCTTCCATTGCCCGCCTGGCAGACCTGCGTCGGTCGATCTTTCGTGGCGGAGCCGGCCACCGGGCCTGAATCGCGGCGTTGAGCTCGGCACCGAGCAGGATCGACAGACCCAGCAGGAAGAAGAACAGCAGGGCCGCGATCGGTGCGGCCAGGGCGGCGTACGGGACGGTGGTGGCGAAGAAGTACGACACGTAGATCCGCAGTCCCCAGGCGCCGAGCACGAAGACCACCATCGCGAATACGGCCCCGGGTACATGGCGCCGCCAGGGCAGCCGCCGGGGTAGCACGACGTGGTAGAGGCTTGCCAGCATCACCACGATCAGCAGGCAGACAACGACCGGATAGACCAGCGTGATCAGGAAACCCACGGTCTCCTGGTAATTCTGCGGGAACCACGACAACAGCAGGCCCGGACCCAGCAGCAACAATGGCAAAGTGAGCACCGCAGTGAGCCCGAAGGCGATGAACAACCACAGGGCCAGCAGCCGGCTCCGGATCGGTCCGCGGACATCGCGCTGGTCGTAGGCGATCACGATGGTGTTGACAAACGTCGCCATGGCCGAGGAACCAACCCAGAGCGAGATCCCGAATCCGAGGCTGATCAAGTCAAGCCGGCCGCGACTGAGCACTTCGTTCACCGTGGGCACCACGATCGAGTCGATCACGTCGGTCGTGACGATGCTCGACAGCCAATCGGTGAGCCGGTCCTCTGTGACGGTGACTGCATTGGCGCCGAGGACGTTCGAGAAGTAGCCCAGTGATCCCAGCAGTGCCAGCAGCAGCGGCGGGAGAGACAGCAGTTGCCAGAACGCCGCTTCGGCCGAAAGTCCGAGAATGCGGTCCTTCCAGGCCTTGGACAGTGTCCGGCCGAGCACCGAAAGCGGGGCGAACCGGCGACGGTCGGGTGCCGCAACATCGGAGCGAGGTGACAGCGCGGTTGAGCTGCTGCTCGGCACAGCGGGATTCGGCACGCTGGTGGTCGGCGCCGATATCGACGCCGACCGGCCGGGTGCCGAAGTCGCGGTGGGGCTGCTCACGCGACCAGTCTGCACCGATGTGTGCTCGAGGCGGCTGCTTGCCCTTGCTGGTACGCGCCTAGGGCGTGTCGCAGATCAGGGCGAACACCTCGCGAAGCGATGGATCCGGGTCACATCCCCATGCTCGACCAGTTGCCGAAGATGGCGATGCTCATGCCGGTGCTGGACTGAATGTTGACGAACAGCGTGCTGCCGTCCGGGCTGAACGTCGACCCGGCGAACTCGTCCCCGCCGATGTCGTCCCCCTTGGGGATGAGGTTCTGGGCGATGTCGAACAGGACACCATTCGGGGTGAGTCCTCGCAGATAGTTGCCGTTCGAGCCGTCCTCGCAGATCACCAGGACCCCGCCCCTGGTAGTGATGTTGTCCGGGAAGTCCAGGACGTCGGGTCCGGGTGAGACATAGACGAGCTCGAGTTCCTGGCTCAGAGTGTGATAGGCAAAGATCTGGCCGAACCCGTTTCCGAAACCTGGGAATGGCACCGCGGGATCTCCGCGCGTCCACGGGGCCCGATCGCCGCCGCCCTGGGTCGACACGAAGTACACGATGTCGCGGTCGTATGTCGCTCCCTCGAGCCGCGAGAAGTAGGCAGCACCCTGAACCCAGCCCTGCTCGGCGACCGCGTGGATTGCCTCGTCGTTGGTCACCGTCGGCCTGGTGCCCCTCCGGTTCAAGGGGAACGTCGGGTCCGGGTCGTCGATCTCTACCCATTCGACCGGTACCCGCACGCCGACTTGCTTAGCCGCCTCGAGCCGTGCCTCCGGAACACCTGCCACGGCCAACATGAACAGGCGCCCACCGTCGCGCAGCTTGCGGGTCGGCCCGGGCCGACGTGGTGGGACGTAGCGGTAGAAGCCGCTCGGAAAGCCGAAGTCGTCCTCAGTGAGGTAGAACGCGTCCTCGTTCGGTGAGTAGGCGATCGCCTCGTGGGAGAACCGGCCGGTCGACCGGACCGGCTCGCCCGAGGAGACACCGCCGGCTGGCACCTCGAACACGTAGCCGTGCGGCTTCTTCAACAGGGCGTTGACCTCGTAGGTGTTGGGCGGCGCGTCCCCACGGTTGAAGTCGTCGAAGACGTCGGGACCGTTGATGGTCTCTTCGCAGGTCACCCAGCTGCCCCAGGGCATCGGTCCGCCTGCGCAGTTGCCCTGGGTCCCGGTCAGGCTCGGGTACGACTCGAGCACGCGGCCCTTACCTGTGACGAGTGTGTTCACCGTCCCGCCCAGTGCCCCGGAGTCGTACGGTGTCGGCGTCGTGGCAAAGGGTGTTCCCGAGCCCAGGATCTCGTGATTACGGACCAGGCGGGACGCACCGGCGGGGCCCTCGAAGGCCGCCATGCCATCGTGGCGCCCCGGGACTGTGGCGCCACCACGCAGTGGCTCGCCGGTGGGTTGGAACGAGCGGTAGGAGAAGCCGCGCGGCAGCGCGAGCCGAATCTCGCCGTCACGGAGGTCGGGGACGCCGACCAAATTCGGTCCGGCCGCACTCGCCGGCGCGGCGTTGGCCCCCCTAGCGAAGAAGCCGGCGAACGGACCGGCCAGGGCGGCTACGGCCCCGGCCTTGAGCACCGTACGACGATCGACCTGGGTCATGCGCTGTCCTCCTGCTGATGACGAACGGGCCCGTGAGCGACCGAACCGTACCCCGGGTGCGGCCTTTCTCAAAGGTGCAATGCCGGCCTCTTGGACCGCGCCGTACGTCCTCGAGCCCGCGGCCCGGCGTCCGAGCGAGCGGGGGGCGCGGCATCGGGGGAGACCAGGCCCGGCGTCGTCGCGGGCGGGGCTCCGGGAACGCAGACGATGCGCGGTTCAGCGTTGTAGCGCGTCACGAAGTCCTCGGTTCCCAGCACGGCGCCGGTGCCTAGCTGCTGGAAGATCCGGGTCACCGTGATGTCGAACCCGGTCGAGCCCCTCGACGGGCTGCATGAGTCGTCGTCGGGCTTCTCCTGAGTCTGTGGGCTTCGGTAGTTGTAGCGCTCGCTACTGACCGACTCGATGTCGACCTGCTTGGTGCCCCAGAAGGTGACTGTCAACGAGCCCGGGGACCAGATCGTCTCGACGTAGATGCCGGTCGGCTGGTCGTTGCGAAAGACCAGGTCGATCGAGTCGTAGAAGACTGTCGCCTCCCGCCCGGCCGGGTAACGGCTGATGTAGTACGAGTGCGGTTTGTGATAGACGTCCTCGAGACCGGCGAAGAAAACCGCGTTGAACGTGGTGGTGGCGAACTGGCTGACCCCCCCGCCGACGGCCTGCTGGAACTCCCCGCTGATGATCACCCCGGCGGGTACGTACCCCTCCGCTTCGGTGCGCGGCCCGGTGTAGCCGTTGAGGCTGAAGGTCTCTCCTGGTGGCACTACGGCTCCGTTCACCTCGGCCGCCACGACCCGCATGTTCTCGCCGCTGGAGGTCGACGTGTAACTGGTGGTGAAGGAGCTGACCACTTCGGTGATGCCCAGCGCGGTGGCGGCCTCTGTCGTGAAAGCGGCGGGCGCGGCCGTCAACGGGGCCTCCACCCGTCGCGGAGCGGGCTGGTCCAACACAGTGCGGATCGCCTGCGCGAGTGTGGCCATGTCGATGCTGGTGCCGTCCACGGATGGGACGACGGTCATCGCGCCCGCGACGATCTCGAATCGGGCGTCCAGCGACGGAGTCGTGAAGGGGGCGAAGGCATCGCCCATCGCGGCCAGGAGCGCCTCCGCGTCGATCGTTGCCTCGAGTTGACCGTCCCCGTCCGGCGTGAAGCGCAGGGACGCCGCGAGGGCCGTCACCGGGATTTCCGCAACTGCGCCGCTGGAAGCGGCTCCTTCGGGTGCCCGCACCTCAATCGGAGCAGCAAGGGCGGGGCCGGCAATGGTGTCCAATGCCCTTTGGACCTCATCCGCGGTGATGGTGACTGCGAGCTCGTCCACCGGGAGCTCCACCGGATCGGCGCTCCGTTTCGCCGGATCGGCACGCACGGCGTCCACATATGTGGTGGCAGCGGCGGAACGGTCCAGGGCCAGTCCCGGCACTGGCTCCACGGCGATCGGTTCGATGCCGTCGAAGGTGATCGCGCCCTCGATCGTGGGACGATCGGCGGTGCTCGCGAATTCTTCGATGGCAGCATCGAGGAGGTCGTCGTCGACGGACAGGACCGGCGGCACGTCGCGCTGGGTGAATAGCGACAGTAGCCGGGTCAGCGGGTTGAGCGGCTGGCGAGCGGCTTGCGCGATCGAGCCCTCTACGTCCAGCTTGATCCCAGCGGCGCCCGAGTTGAGCGTCCCCGTCGCCTCGCCCGCGGCGACGGCCCGGGGCTCGCTGACCGATGTGGACAGTTCCTCCTCGAGACGCGCGGCTGCCTCATCCGGCGACATTCCTCCGAGTAGAACCCCGCCGACGGTGGTGTTACGCGGAATGCCATCTCCGGCCAGCAGCAGATCACCTGCATAGAGAAGGGCGCCAGCAGCGAGGACAACGGCCGGAATCCAGATTCGCCGACGAGCCCACCATCGGCGTGGCCCGCGCGCGGAGGTATCTCGCTCGGACAGGTCCGGCTCCTCCCGGGGCGCCGGAAATCCGCTTGGCGGAGGGGTCGGGCTGCTCATCGATGTCAAGCCTACGGGTCCGACGACGATGGGCTGCCGCAGAACCCGTAGGTTCCCGCGACAGCCCATCGGGGTGTCCAGGAGCGTGGCGGTACCGGCCACGCTCGACGAGTCAGTTCAGAGATTCTCCGGCAGCGGCAGGCGCCTGGCTCGCGTCCAGATCCACGAACTTCACTGCGACCCCGCGGAGCTTGTCGTCGTATTCCCGAGCGTGGTGACCGCAGAAGGCCAAGTCCATGCCACCGGCAAGAACTACCCGCACCTTTGCCCGGGCACCGCACCGGTCACAGCGGTCAGCGCCGATCAGTTCGTCGTCGCGAGTAGCGATGGGGGTCAAAGTTGGTGTCACGGCGCTACCTCTCGTTGCGGCTTGGTTCATGGGTGCTGCTCGGTACTCATGCACTGCCCTAGGTACGACGTAAGCATGACTGCGGATGTTCCCACTGCGGTGCACGTCACTCCAAAGACACTCCGGCGTGTCGAAGTCGGCGAGCATGCCCCGCAGAAAGCTTCCGACACGACGGTACCCGCTCGATCCTGGTGTGCACCTCGGCCGGTACGCAGGTGCGGCTAAACCATTGCTGGGCATGGCAATACAGCCGCGGTGCCTCGGTTGACCGCTCGGGCGGGCCATGTTCGCACACGGGAGTCCGCGTTACGCGCAGTGATTATGCGTTGGTGCTCAAGTCCAGGAGTTCCACCACAGTCCGTTACTGGGCGGCGCTCCGAACTGTCATTTGACTCCTTGGAGTCACAGTGTGTAGTGTTCGTCCTGTCAGTAACCGAGCGAGTGATTGCTGAACGTAGTCCCCCACTGCGATCAGGTGAATGTCTCGGCACCAGAACCATCTGCCGATGCATGCCGTCTCGAGAAACGACACGCCTAGGACAAACCCCAGAACCAGTCACATGCCGGTTGACGAGTCGGCGTTGGCCAGCTCGCGTTATGCGTTCGCGCGATCACTGTCCGTACTCAGGCGTCTACGCCTTGATCGTCCGTCCCACCCGGCCAACCGACCGAGCGGGCAGCGCCATCAATCTGAAGGATTTGCCATGCGCACTCACAACCGTGCAGCGTCTGCCCTGCTCGCCGCCACCGCCGCCTTTGCCGCCATCGCCGTCGCGTTCGCCGGCAATGCATCGGCCGCTCAGACGGCCGATCTAGCCGGTAGCTGTACCGGAAGAAACGGCACCGTCATAACGCTTGACCTCGAGGGATACACCTTTGCCGGACCCAATACGGCGAGCATCACCCTCGACGGCAGCCGACCGAGCCGCGTGTCCTTCGGCACTGCCTACAACTGGTCGAGCGGGGCCCTGGACAACACCGTCGCGCACAGCGCCCGCGTCGTCGTACGGTCGCCGAACCGGACCTTCACCGACAGCATCAGCATCCCCGCCTGCCGGTAGCCCTCTGCGCTGCTGAGTCCGCCATCAGCTGTCCAGCCGATGAAGCCCGGCCTCAATACGAGGCCGGGCTTCGTCACGTTGCGGTCCGGGATCAAGCTCTGTGGTTCACCGCGTCGTCTGGGTGCAGTTGTTGCTGTAGAGAGTGGACCGTCGGCGCAGTGACGAGTTTCCCGAGCCCATTGACCCGGAATGCCTCGGCGACCTGGTGCGCCGTCACCAATGACGACAACCGACGCGGTGGATCCCTGTCGGCGGCGACGCGGACGTCCCGAAGCTGCTCTTCGATCAACCCTGAAAGATCCTCGACCGTCATCGTCGGCGCATTCTCCAGAGCGGAGTGCACGGCGAGGCCGATGGCCGTCGCCAAGAAGTGAGCGTCCTGACGAAGGCCCAGCAGGCGCCACACCGCTTCAAAGGCGATCGTGGCCGGCTCGGGCGAGCGCCAAGGTCGCAGGGACAACTGTGCGGGGCTGACGGTCCATCGCTGAGACCAAGGGCTGCGCGTGCTGGATCGCTGCCCCGAAACCTGCACCGACGCCCGGAGGACGACGGTCCGACCGGCCTTGAGTGCCTCGTGGAGAGCCGCCCACACGTCCAGCAAGACCGCGGTCTCGTCGAAGGGCTCCAGGCGGGCTTTGGCTCGGGTGGCATGGCCCTTGAACGGGATCGGAGCCAGAGCGATTGTGCGCCGCTCAAGGGCTAAGGGGCTGATCCGACCGACGTCAAAGGAGATTCCGATGATCTTGATCGGGGTACGGCCAACGTTCTTGACGACGACCCTCGCCAGTTCCACGTCGAAATCCGAGGTCTCTCGAAGCTGATCATGCGCAGGGCTTCTCGGATAGTGTGGTGGTTGGTGCTGGGCGAGCAGGTGGTCGTCGAGGACGGCATGACTCAGCGACACACGCACCCGGTTTGCCACTTGGATCACCTTCACAATGAGCGAGGAAGGTGCTACTAAAAGTAGTGACCTGCCCAACGCTTTGCCATCGACGTTAACACTTTGTGAGCGTTCTACGTCTGGATGGCGAATGAATTCGAAACCACGGCAGAAGCGTCGCCCGTGCTGAGCACGGAGGGTCATCGGCATCTGTGGCCTCAGTCGAGGTAGTCGCGCTCTAGACGTCTGAACGCTTTGCGCCGCAACGGGATACACCGACAGAGGGGGAGCGCTGTGGCCTGAAATATTCTGGACTGAAGGAGTCACAGGGAGTAGCACCGATCACCAGCACGGACCACCAGCTGGAAAGCGCCAACGTGGGCAACGGAGACGATCAGGACCGAGGCGGGGCTCAGGTACGCCGGCCGGCGACATGCGTTCCGGTCGAGAAGCTCGAGGGTGACGCCATGCCTGTGACGGTGGCGTTGAACGGACTCGACTACCTGACGTGGAGGACGGGACGGTGACTCTGCCTAGAGGAGAGGTGTTGGTCCTAGTAGGCGACCTCGCCTTCACGCTGGCCGAGGCGCACAAACTCGGACACGCCCTGGCCGAGATCCTTGGCGAGGTAACCCGATCGGAGGCGCGCTGTGACCCGCGACGGCAAACGACAACCTCCTCCACAGATGCCCGCCGTGGTGCATCGAACAGAGCCACATCGCGGACAGCATCATCAACATCAAGACGCACGTGACCGCGTCGGAGACGTTCGTCCCAGCGTCAAGCAACGGCAGGCACAACACTGTCTCGGTGGCGATCGGGGCAGAGCGAATCGCTTGAGGACGCGTGCCGGAAGTCAGTCCGGTGGTTCTGATGCTGGGCGCCGACGACGCCGAGCTGACGGCAGGGGAGGCCAGACGGGTCGCGACAATCCTGCTCGGCCAGGCCGACAAGCTCGATCAGATCGCGGGGCGCACGGAGGTGCCGACCGACGTGTACGCGCTGGCCTACCAGGCCGGGCACTTAGACGGGACGCATCCAGCGACCTGAGCCAAACACGATCCGAAGGCGCCGGCGGTGCCGCGGGCAGTCAAGGCTAGACCCGCGGCACCTAAGCCGGACAGTCGTCCCTAGGGCCGTGTCCCAGCCTGCCGGTCATATAGCCATTCAGCAGCCGACGTAAACGGGCGAAGGCGCCCCGTTCTCGACAGGACGGCGGGGCGCCTCCCTAGGTCGCTGTCACCTGTCTCACGAAGAGGGGCACGCTGACAGGGCTGACCAGCGGAAACGCTCTGATTAGCCCGTGACCGCTAGTCCAGGTAGTCGCGCAGGACCTGAGATCGGCTGGGGTGGCGCAGTTTCGACATCGTCTTGGATTCGATCTGGCGGATCCGCTCGCGAGTCACGCCGTAGACCTGTCCGATCTCGTCCAGAGTGCGTGGCTGACCGTCGGTGAGTCCGAAGCGTAGTCGTACGACTCCGGCCTCACGCTCGGACAGGGTCTGCAGGACGCTGGTGAGCTGGTCCTGCAGGAGGGTGAAGCTGACGGCGTCTACCGCGACGACAGCCTCGGAGTCCTCGATGAAGTCACCCAGTTGCGAGTCACCCTCGTCGCCGATGGTCTGGTCCAGGCTGATCGGCTCCCGTGCGTACTGCTGTATTTCCAGCACCTTGTCCGGGGTGATGTCCATCTCCTTGGCCAGTTCCTCCGGGGTGGGCTCGCGGCCCAGGTCCTGGAGCAACTCACGCTGGATTCGACCGAGCTTGTTGATGACCTCGACCATGTGCACCGGGATCCTGATCGTGCGGGCCTGATCGGCCATGGCGCGGGTGATCGCCTGCCGGATCCACCAGGTGGCGTACGTCGAGAACTTGTAACCCTTTGTGTAGTCGAACTTCTCCACGGCACGGATCAGCCCGAGGTTGCCTTCCTGGATGAGATCCAGGAAGGCCATGCCGCGGCCGGTATAGCGCTTGGCCAGCGAGACGACCAGACGGAGGTTGGCCTCCAGCAGATGGTTCTTCGCGCGTTCCCCGTCGCGGACGATCCAGTTGAGGTCACGGCGCAGCTGCGGGGAGACCTTGCGAGACTCGGTCTCGTTGATCCGGACCCGCTCGGCGGCGTACAGGCCCGCCTCGATCCGCTTGGCGAGGTCCACTTCCTCCTCGGCGTTGAGCAGGGCGACCTTGCCGATCTGCTTGAGGTAGGCACGAACCGAGTCGGCCGAGGCGGTCATCTCGGCGTCCTTGCGGGCCTGCCGCAGGGCCTCGGACTCCTCCTCGTCGTCCCATACGTACTCGGCGCTGACCTCCTCGGCGGGCTCACCCTCCTTGGCCGGCCCGATCGGGTCGCCGTCCTTGGTGATGATCTCGACTGCGGGAGTGTCGTCGATGACCGTCGCGGCGTCATCGGCCATGGCTGTTGCGGTACCTGAGGCGGAGACGCGGCTGGGCGTCTTGGCCGGGCCCTTCTTGTCAGCAGTCTTGATCGGCCCCTGTTTCGACCCGGTCGCGGTCTTGGCGGCGCTCTTGGTCGCCGTCTTTGCTGGTGGCTTCTTGGCCGGTGCCGCCGCTACTCGGGCACGGGGCGCGGCCTTGGTGACGCTGGCCGTGCGGCTCACTTGCGCGCTCACTCGCGTAGCACCGGATGCGGCCGCCGCCAGAGTGCGCGGCGCATGTGTACGAGTTGCCGTAATCAGTGAGCCCGTCGGTGCAGAAGTGTTGCTCTGTTCGGACGGCACGCAGATCCCCTTCACAGGACGTAACAGGTGAGGCGTCGAGCCGGGCCCGAGACGCACCGCTGGGGCGGTGTGGAAGGTCTGGGGGCACTCGGCGGGACGTGAGTCCATTCATTGTAACTGCGAATCGACAGGTTGGACCGGCGGCGGTCGCGCGCGTCGACATCGGAGGCCCGGGTGGGGGATCGCGGGACCTCAAGATGAGGGGATCAGCCCTCATGGCGCCCAGCCCGCCGACGCCGCAGAGTTGCCCGCATCGACAACATGCCCGCACAGCCGGGAACTACTACAAAGGACACCGACATGAACAACAACATCACTCGTAGCCTCCTCGCCGTTGCCGGCCTCGCCGTCACCGTCGGCGCTCAGGTGCTGATCGCGACGCCCACCTCGGCCGAACTCTGCGTCGGAAAGACGATCTACGGGCAGGAGCGGGACCGATTGGATGGTGGGAGAAGGCGCCAACGACACCTTCTCCGCTCGCTCCGGCAGTGTGCCGGAACTGGACCGCGTCAGCGGCGGCGCCGGCTCCGACAAGGCGACCGTCGACAACCTGGACTTGGTGTGGGAGGTCGAGCAGATCACGGTGCTGTGAGCACCCGAAGTCCGACCAAGCGCCACGCAGCCACCGGCTCTGATCTCCAGGTCCGGTGGCTGTGTGGACTGTCGGTCTCCTGGAGCGGTTGGGTTGTTCTCAGGCCGGGCGGGCGCAAGGGTGAGGGGATGACCGTGTTGCCATCGCTGCTGAGTGCACTCACCGAGGGGTCGGTCGAGGTGATCGACCTGACCGCGCCGCTCCAGACGAGCACACCGATCCTGCAACTGCCGGAGCCCTTCGGTCAGACCTGGCCGTTCGAGTTGGCCGAGATCAGTCGCTACGACGATCGCGGTCCGGGTTGGTACTGGAACAACATTCGTACCGGCGAACACACCGGCACGCATTTCGATGCCCCCGTGCATTGGGCGACCTCGCGGGATGGCGAGGACGTCGCCCAGGTGTCACCGGGACGGCTGGTCGGACCGGCCGCGGTTCTCGACTTCAGCGACCAGGCCTCGCAGGACCCGGATTTTCTGCTCAAGATCGAGCACATCACCGGATGGCAGGACGAGCACGGTGAGTTGCCCGAAGGCGGCTGGCTGTTGTACCGGACCGGCTGGGACACGCGCAGTTCCAGCCAGGAAGAATTCCTGAACGCCGACCACACCGGCCCGCATACGCCTGGCATCTCGGTGGAATGCGCCCGCTGGTTGGCCGAGGAGGCACCGATTCTGGGCGTCGGCGTGGAAACGGTCGGGACGGATGCTGGAGCGGCGCACTCGTTCGAGCCGGCCTTCCCGTGCCACTCCTACCTCCTCGGGGCGGGTAAGTACGGTCTGACGCAGCTGCGCAATCTCGTCCGACTGCCGCCGCAGGGCGCTGTGCTGATCGCCGCGCCACTGCCGATCGTCGGCGGATCGGGTAGCCCGGCGCGGGTTCTGGCTCTCGTCCAGCGGTGAGGGCAGCCTCCGGCTCGGTCGCCGAGGCAGTCGCCGCCGCCTTGGCTCGGCGTGGCGTCGGGCAGGCCTTCGGCGTCGTGGGAAGCGGCAACTTTCATCTCACCAACGCGTTGATCGCCTCCGGCGCAAGCTATGTCGCGGCCCGGCACGAGATGGGCGCCACCGTGATGGCCGATGCCTATGCGCGGATGAGCGGGACGGTCGGCATCGCGTCCCTGCATCAGGGTTGTGGCCTGACCAATGCGATGACCGGGCTGGCCGAAGCGGCCAAGAGCCGAACCCCGCTGCTGGTCCTGGCGGCCGAAGTGACCAACCCGGCGTCGAACTTCTATGTCGACCAACCAGCTCTGGCCCGCGCAGTAGGTGCCGAGTCGGTCCGAATCGACGATCCGGCTCGCGCGACCGATCAGGCTGCCGCCGCCTACGACCTCGCCGCCGGTGAGCGGCGAACAGTTCTGGTCAACCTCCCACTCGACGTCCAATCCGCTCCGGCGCCACAAGGTTGCGCCTATCCGGCGCGGCATGAGGCTCCCGCGACCGGCTCCATGCCGGATCCGACCGACGTCGCCCAACTCGGTCGGATACTGGCCGGTGCTCAGCGGCCGGTGTTCATCGCCGGCCGGGGCGGCAGGTGCGCCCGAACAGAGATCGAAGCAGCCGCAGACTCATGCGGCGCGCTGTTATCGACCTCGGCGGTGGCCAAGGGTCTGTTCCACGGCAGCCCGTGGTCCCTGGACGTGTCCGGTGGATTCGCTACGCCATTGGCCGCCAACCTGATCCGAGGCGCCGATGTCATCGTCGGCTTCGGCTGCGCCCTGAACATGTGGACGACGCGGCACGGCCGACTGATCGATCGTGAGGCCACTGTGGTCCAGATCGACCTGGCTGCCGATGCGCTGGGCCGGCATCATGACATCGATCTCGGAGTGCTCGGCGACAGCGCCGAAGTGGCGGCAGCACTCGTGGCTGAGTTGGCGGGTTCTTCACGATCGGGCTATCGCAGCCGCGAGATCGCTGTTCGGATCGCCACTGAGGGCCGGTGGCGTGCATTGCCATACGAGGACTGGGCCGAGGGCTCGGGGCTCGATGCTCGGATCGATCCGAGGACGTTGACGATCTGCCTCGACGACCTGCTGCCGGCGGAGCGGGTCGTGTCGGTCGACTCGGGCAACTTCATGGGCTACCCGAGCATGTATCTGTCCGTTCCCGACGAGTACGGATTCTGCTTCACCCAGGCATTCCAGAGCATCGGACTCGGCCTTGCCACCGCGATCGGTGCAGCTCTTGCCCAGCCAGATCGCCTGCCGGTCGCCGCGCTCGGCGATGGCGGCGCGATGATGGGCATAGCAGAACTCGACACCGTCCGCCGGCTCGGGCAGCCGATGGTCGTGGTGGTCTACAACGACGCGGCCTACGGCGCAGAAGTGCACCACTTCAGCGCCGGTGAACCGCTGGACACGGTGACCTTTCCGGACACCGATGTCGCCTCGATCGCCAGCGGGTACGGCTTCGATGCAGTTACCGTTCGCTCCGTCGGCGACCTCGCCGCCGTGGGAAGGTGGCTCGACGGGCCACGCGCTCGGCCCTTGCTTCTCGACGCGAAGGTCGCAAATCCACGCGGAGCCTGGTGGCTGGAAGAGGCCTTCCGCGGTCATTAGTCTGCGTTGGCGGGCATGCCCGCGGCTTCGGCAAAGACTCGTTGGAATCCGGTCCCTGTGGAAGGAGAACACATGGATCTCGGCCTCGACGGCGTCCGTGTGGTGGTGACGGGAGGCAGTCGCGGCATCGGCCTCGGTATCGCCCATGCGCTGGCCCGTGAGGGAGCGTCATTGGGGCTCATTGCGCGGAACTCGGACGGCCTCGCTGAGGCGGCTGCATCCCTGCGCGAACACCGACGGAGGGTCGTGACAGTGGCCGCCGACGTGACCGACTTCGTCAGGCTGGCCGAGGCCGTCGATGACATCGCCGCGCAACTGGGCGGCCTCGATCGGGTCGTGGCCAACGCCGGAGGCACGGTTGGTGGGAACCTGCTCGACTCCGATCCCGAGGACTTCGTGGCGACCTTCGTGCTCAACGCTGGACATGCCGCGGCGCTGACCAAGGCGGCCGTCCCGTACCTGCGCCGGTCGACCGGAGCAGCGGTGGTCTTCGTCGCGTCCGTGACCGGGATGCGACCCGCCCCGCGCACTGCCTATGCAACGGCCAAGGCCGGCGAGATCCATCTGGCCAGCACCCTTGCCCAGGAACTTGCGCCGCTTTCGATCCGGGTCAACGCGATCAGCCCGGGCTCCATTCTGTTCGACGGCGGAAGCTGGGACCGCTACCAGCGCAACGATCCCGACGACTTCGATCGCTTCGTCCGCGAGGAGTTCCCGGCCGGCCGACTCGGCCGGGTCGAGGAGGTCGCCGACGTGGTCGCCTTTCTGCTCTCCGACCGCGCCGCATGGATGACCGGCGCCAACGTCGTCATCGACGGCGGCCAAGGCTCACCGAGCGCCCGCCGGTTCCCAGCAGGTACTTAGAAGTCCAGCAAGGCGTAGGGCTGTGGATCGCGCTGGTTCGTCCTGATCACGCTGTCGGCTCCGATCGTCAGCCGCACCCGGTCGTTGCCTGGGTGATTTGGGTCGTAGACCCGGAGGTCGGTCACGTCCGGGTCTTCACGCATCGCAAAGGCCAGAACGACGTGGTGCTTGCTGAGTACAGCCGGGTTCCAGGACAGCGCACGAAGCAAGCCGACACAGCTGGGCCGGCCGGCCTCGAGGTCGGCCCGAACCGCAGCCAGGGTGCGGGCCGTCGACCGGCGCCGGGCGGTGACCCGGTGCGGCAGCTGCAGCGCCAGGTAGCGCAGCGGGCCGTTGGGCAGCCCGAGGCTTTCGATCTGGGCAGCTACGAGTTGATCGACGAAGCCTGGATTGGCCGGGGTGGCGTCGTCGGAAAGCGGGTCTCCGGCAAGCCAGCGTTCCCGGGCGAAGTGCACCATCCCGCCGCACAACCCGCCGTATACGCGGCCCAGCGCACGCTTCTGGACCCGGATTGCGGCACCCTTCGGCCAGACATTGCCGAAGGGCAGTCCGTCGCGGCTGGGCCGGAAGTCCACCGACAGGGTGCGCCCAGACCACGTGGTCATGGTGCCTGCTCGACCTCGACGGTCTCGGAGGGATCCCCGGTCGCGCAGGCTACGTCGGTCGGTGCCGCGGGCGTGGCGATCGCTACCGCGATCGCTTCAGGAGAGGCCAGAGTGGTGAACTCCGGCCCGATGGCGATGTCGATCAGATCGTCGGAGCGGGTGTCCCGGATCAGCGTGATGCCAGGGACGAACAGCGCGACATAAGCGGCCTGGTCACCTCCGCGTGGGCCGTAGCGCAATTCACCGACAGCGAGGACTTCACGCCCGCTCCGGTCATTGTCGGTCTCAGTGACGGCGAAACCTCGGCCCACGAACTCAGCGCTCACCTGAGCGGCGAGCCCTTCTGTCTCCGTGCCATTCAGAATGCGCAGCCGAACAGTGGTCGGATCCAGCGCGGTCACCGTTGGCGGCGCCGGGCATTCGTCGGCGCCGGCACCCGGGCGATCCTGATCGTTCTGCAGGACCTTGAACCAGACACCGAGTGCCACGACCGCGAGGATGACGAGAAAGATCAGCGGCGGAATCGGCCGGCGTGAGGAGACCCGTCGGCGCACCGGCGGTGGTGCCTGAGGCGGTCGGATACCGGCAGTGGGGCCGACCGGATGTGCCGGAGAAGGGACTCCGTAACTGGCCGGGGGCGGAGGTGCCGCACGATATTCAGGTGCCATGGTGCGAGTCAGACTAATGGTGGCCCCGATGATGCGCAGACATCCCGGCCCAGGGCATCAAGTGGCGATCTGTGGGTACGGGGTACATTCGCGCGCGCCTGCTCCGGTCACTCGCTTGCGCGGGCACAATTCGGTGCCGCGCTGCGTTACCCAGACGCGGTGCTCGGATCGAGCTCCGTACCGACCGCCCGCGTGGCGGCAGACATTCCCTGGAGGGACGCATACCCACATGGCTACTGACTACGACGCCCCTCGCCGCAATGAGGCCGACGAGATCGGCGAGGATTCTCTCGAGGAACTCAAGGCTCGTCGCGCCGAGGCACAAGCAGCGTCGGTCGACGTGGACGAGACTGATTTCAACGAAAGCCTCGAACTCCCCGGCGCCGACTTGTCCAACGAAGAACTGACCGTCCGCGTCCTGCCCAAGCAGGAGGACGAGTTCACCTGCTCATCGTGTTTCCTGGTGCATCACCGCAGCCGGTTGGCCGGCACCCGCAAGGGCGCTCCGATCTGCCGAGACTGCGCCTAGCGGTACGTGCCTCGACGACAGGCTGTCGTACCCGGCGCTGAGCTGGCGGTGTCCGTGGAGCAATCCACGCCGCTCGACAAGGCCGCCGGGGCGCTCAGCGACGCTGTAAGCAGGCTGACCGGCGATAGCGCTGACCGATCCGCCGCGACCAACGAAGCTACGGCCGCCCAGCGCGACGACGGGGTGCACAAGGACAGCGCGGTGTCGGCCATCAGCGGCGTTGTATCCAGTCTGGCCACCGCTGCCAAGGTCGGCGGCAGGGGGGCCGTGGTCGGTGGCAGCTTTCTCGCCGAGGTGCTGGCCACCACCGCAACGCGACTTCCGTTGCGGGACAAGGCCACCCTGGCGACCCAACACCCTGGCCTGGATACCGAGCAGCTCGCCGACGGCCTGGTCGCGGCTGCCACCCGAGTCTCCGGCACGATCGGCGGCGCGGCTGGTGGCCTGGCCGCGGCTCAATGGCTGGCCACGCCCAGTCTGATCGCCGTACCGGTCGAACTGGCTGCCGAGACCCTCCTGGTGGCGGCAGTGGAGTTGAAGTTGGTCGCCGAACTGCACGAGATCTACGACGCTCGCCCGCCCGGCCAGCTCAGCGAGCGAGCTCCGGCCTATCTCGGCTCCTGGACGACGCAGCGCGGGCTCAGCGGAGAAGGGCAGACGGTGGGTCTGGCCTCCCGGCTGGCTTCGGCGGGCACCGCGGCCCTGCGCAAACGGATCACCGGGCGACTCGCTCGAAATCTGGGCTCCTTCCTGCCGTTCCTGGCCGGCGCCGTGATCGGTGCCCGTAATAACGCCTCCGGCACTCGCAAGCTCAGCCAACGGCTTCGCGCCGACCTCGACGTCGGACCCCAGCGCATCGCGAGCCAGCGAGTCGGTCGGCCCTAGCCGGGGCTCAGACCGAGACAGCCGAGCACGACAGTTCACCGGTAGCGTGCCGGGCGTGCCGAGACCAGTTCACGATCAGCCGGAGATCGAGCAACCCGTTGTCGATGTGCACCTTCTCAATGGCTTTCTACCGACCTATGCGCTGCCCGGAGATGCCGGAGCAGACCTTGCGATCGCCGAGGATGTCGAGTTGGCCCCCGGCGAGCGGGCGCTGGTCGGCACCGGGATCGCGATCGCGCTGCCCTTCGGCTACGCCGGATTCGTCCATCCACGATCCGGTCTGGCCACCCGTTCTGGGGTGACCCTGGTCAACTCACCGGGCACGATCGATGCGGGCTACCGAGGAGAGCTCAAACTCAACCTGATCAACCTCGATCCACGTAAGACCGTGACGCTGCGCCGCGGCGACCGGGTGGCCCAGCTCATCATCCAACCCGTCGCCAGCGCGGTCTTTCGGGAATGCGCCGACCTGCCGCTGTCCCAGCGCGGAGCCGGCGGACACGGGTCCACCGACGCCATCGTCGTACACAACCACAGGAGCTGAACCGAGAATGCCCTTCGGACGTAAGCGTCGACTCGATCGCAGTGCGCGCGAACGGGGAGTAGCGCCAGAGATCGAGGACCGGCACCACGACGACGAACGCGAGGCCACCACCGGGCCCTACGACATCGGTGATGCAGCCGACGACGACCTCGAGCGAGTCGATTTCGGTGCGCTGCAGATCCCCAAGACACCCGGCAACGATCTGCGGGTGAGCCTGGATGCCAAGGGCCGGGTGGTCTCGGTCTCAGTGCACCGAGACGGCTCGGCCATGCAGATCGGCGCGTACGCGGCCCCGCGGGACGGGTCAGTCTGGGTCGATCTCGGGCCTGAGCTGGCCGCATCCATCACCAAGCAGGGCGGACAGGCAAGCCAGACCGAGGGACCGTTCGGGATGGAACTGGCCGCCGAGCTTGCCGCGCAGCGGAGTTCTGGCAAAGACGGCGCGAAAGACAGCAGTGGCAAAGCCGCCCGGCGTCCGGCACGGTTTGTCGGAGTGGATGGACCACGCTGGTTCGTACGGGCTGTCCTCACCGGCCCTGCCGCCACCGACCCGGATGCAGCCGAACCCCTTCTCGAAGCGCTGCGCGAGGTGATCGTCGTACGCGGCTCTGACCCCTGCCCGGTACGGGAACCATTGCCGCTCAAGCTCCCCGCCGAACTGGCCGAGCGGTTCGGTCAGGTCGTGGACGCCGACGCCGACAAACCATCTCCCGCTCCCACTATCACCATCTGAATGGCCGCTTCCTATCCCGCGGTACGGGCGGCTCTGGAAGCCCAGTGGACGCGGCTGATCGAGGGCTTCGCCGCCACTGACCCGGATCAGCCGAGCCGGATCGTTGGCTGGTCGGTGGCCGACCTCGAACGTCATGTCTCCCAAACCGGAGAAAGCCTGGGTCGGTTGGCCGCCGAGCCACCTGCGAAGGGCGCACTGACCGGACTCGGGTCCTGGATACAAGCGCTGGCCGGGCTTCGCGAGCAGACCGCCGATGACGTTCGGAACGAGCCGGCTCCTGCGCTGGCGATCGTGGCGCCGGTCGCTCTGTCGGCCCTGGATGCCGCCGATCCGGACAAGCCGATCCGCCAGCGGACCGGCGTTCACCGCTTGGCCGACGCGGCGCTGTTCCGACTGATCGAAGGGGTCGTCCACGGCCTTGATCTGCCCGATCCGCTGCTGCCTGATCGCAGCGCACGGCGCATCGTCGTACGAGCTCTGGCCGAGCTGCTTGCCTCCTTGGCCCCCGGACGCAGCGTCGAGCTCCGAATACCACCGGACGCCGCCATACAGCTGATCGAAGGTCCTCGGCACACACGAGGTACGCCGTCGGGCGTCGTGGAGACGGACCCGGCCAGCTTTCTGCGTCTGGCGACCGGACGAATGACGTGGAGCGGCGGAGTCGAGCATGGCCTGGTGCGGGCCAGCGGGAAGCGCACCGATCTCTCGGAGTATCTCCCCCTACTGGCCTGAGGCACACTCGTTTCTATGCCGGCAGGGATGACCCGACGTCGCTTGTTGGGGCTCGGGGCGACAAGTGCCGCTGCGGCTGCTGTCGGCAGCGCATTGGGGGGTTGTGCGGCTACGTCGTCGTCGCAGGCAGACAATGCCGAGGTGCAAACCCTGCGGTACGGCCAAGACCCCTCTCAATTCGTCGAGTTGACGCTTCCGGTCTCCGGAGCGGGGCCGATGCCCGTAGCCGTGGTCATTCACGGTGGCTTCTGGCGCTCGGCCTATGGCCTGGAGCTCGGCCGGCCGCTGGCCAGCAGTCTGTCCGGCCGGGGTTGGGCAGCGTTGAACATCGAGTACCGCCGGGTGGGCAACGGCGGCGGATATCCGACCACCCTCGTCGACGTGGCGGCGTCCATCGACCTGCTGACTGATGCCGGCCAGATCGCCCGTGAGAACGACCTCGAACTCGACCTGGCCAGGGTGGTCGCGATCGGGCACTCTGCCGGCGGCCAACTGGCCGCATGGGCGGCCACCAGAGGGAGACAGGCCCCAGGATCACCCGGCGCCGATCCGGTGGTCGCTTTGTCAGCGGTCGTCTCCCAAGCCGGAGTCCTCGACCTCCGGGCATGCGCCAGGGAGGGGCTGGGTGCTGGTGCCGCGCAAGCCTTCCTCCGTGGTGAGCCGGATCAGGTGCCCGACCGCTACGACCAGGCGAGTCCGATCGAACATGTGCCACTGGGTGTGCCGACGCTGTGTGTGCACTCGTCAAGAGATGAGAACGTGCCGATCCGCCAGAGCGAGGGCTTCGTCGCGGCCGCGGTTGCTGCCGGGGACGACGCCGAACTGGCCACCGTCGAGGGCGATCACTTCACCGTGATCGACCCGGAGGATCCCTCCTGGGAGCGCGTACTCGACTGGCTCGACCGGCTTGATGGGCTCGGCTGATTTCGCCGCCCAACTCCTGGTGGTTGTGACGCAGACCGCCAAGGACCAAGCCCGCGTCGTAGGCTGGTGTCGTGACTGAGATCAGGCAGGAGAGCGGTAACTGGCTCTCGCGTCGCCTCCGGCGGCTGACCGCAGATCCGAACGAGCTCGATGCCGAAGCGCTGCTCTCTGACGTGCGCAAGACGGCCGGCTGCGAACCGGTGTCCCAGTGCCATCGCGGCAAGGTCGTGACGGTGACCGGACGGCTGAAGTCGGTGGTCCACCTACCGGAGGGCAGTGTGCCGACGCTGGAGGCCGAACTCAACGACGGCTCCGGGTCGGTGATCCTGGTCTGGCTCGGCCGGCGCCAGATCGCCGGAATCGAGCCGGGTCGCACGTTGACCGCCCGAGGCAGGATCGCCGAGAACCAGGGCCGTGGCGTCATCTACAACCCTTGGTACGAACTGAGTCCGGCGTGAGGGACGCTGTCTCTGAGCCCACTCCGCCCATCCAGCCGGCCCCCGAGCAGCGGTCCCTGGTCGACCGGCAGCAGATCATCAAGCAGATCGGCGGCGTGCGAGGCCTGATCGACTCGGGTTTGCCGATCATCGTGTTCATCACGGTGAATGCCTTCACCTCTCTACAGGTCGCGGTGTGGAGCGCCCTCGGAGCAGGTGCGGTGCTCCTGGCGGTGCGGCTGGCCCGCCGGGAGAATGTGCAGCAGGCGATCTCGGGTTTTCTGGGCGTCGCCGTCGCTGCGTTCATAGCCCGGCAGACCGGTGAAGCACGTGACTTCTTCCTGCCCTCGTTGTGGTCGACCGCGGGCTTCGGACTCGCCTTTCTCGTCTCGGCAATCGTGCGCTGGCCGCTCGTCGGTGTCTTCGCCGAATTGCTCTGGCCCACAACCGGCTTGCCGGACGCGAAAGCTTGGAGATCGCAGCGCGAATTGATGCGTGCCTACACCTGGTTAACACTTCTCTGGGCTGCGGTCTATCTCCTCCGCATCGCCGTACAGGGGTCGCTGTACCTCGCGAACGAAGTGACGTTGCTGGGTACGACCAAGCTCTTCATGGGCTGGCCGTTGACCGCTCTCGAGGCGCTGCTGACGGTCTACGTGGTGCGGCGGGTCCGACGGCGGATCAGCGACCCGAAGACTTCTTACTCTCCGGCCGGGTCGGGGTAAGCATGTTCTGGAGGTCCTCCTCGACCTCCTCGGATGCCACGAAGAGCAACTCGTCGGCTGCCTCGAGTGGTTCATCGGGACTTGGCACGATTACCCGCTTGCCGCGCAGGACGGTCACCAGGACCGCATCTCGAGGTAGCGACAGGTCGCCCACGGTCCTGCCGACATAGGGTGTGCCCTCGGCGAGAGTGACCTCGACGAGATTGGCCTGCCCGTGCCGGAAGGTCATCAGCCGCACCAGGTCTCCGACGGTCACCGCCTCTTCCACGAGGGCGGCCAGCACCCGCGGCGAGGAAACCGACACGTCGACACCCCAGGACTCGTCGAAGAGCCACTCATTGCGGGGGTCATTGACCCGGGCCACGACCCGGGCAACGGCGAACTCGGTCTTGGCCAGTAGGGACACCACGAGATTGACTTTGTCATCCCCGGTCGCGGCGATGACGACGTCACAGCGAGACAGGTCCGCGTCCTCGAGTTCGGCCAACTCGCAGGCGTCCGCCTGAACCCATTCCGCATCCGGGACCTCGGCGGTCCGCATCGCAGAGGCCTTGCGTTCGATCAGCAAGACGTCATGCCCGTTGTGCACGAGTTCCTGGGCGATGGAGCGGCCTACCGCACCCGCCCCGGCGATGGCTACCCGCATCAGCGAACTGTCTCAGGCGCTGCCGCGGCGCGGGCGGCGACGTCGTCGGAATCGGCTGCGCGGGCGAGGACTACTACTTGGTCACCGGACTGCAGAACAGTGTTCAGGGTCGGCAGAACCGAGGCCC
>Ga0136630_1000011_pt1 | contig 44809 bp, 42 predicted proteins | sample AntDrymUQ5682106_2_FD_105496 | JGI IMG/M metagenome (GOLD analysis project Ga0136630, IMG submission 105496) | Polar desert sand microbial communities from Dry Valleys, Antarctica - metaG UQ568 (21.06) | ecosystem: Environmental > Terrestrial > Soil > Desert | place: Antarctica: Dry Valley...
TGCGCCGAACAAGGTGTGGGCGGTCGACTTCCAGTTCGATGCCACCACCGACGGCCGCCAAGTCAAGCTGGTGTCCATCGTGGATGAACACACCCGCGAGTGTCTCGGCGGCCGGGTCTAGCGCTCCATCACCGGCGACCGGCTCATCGATGAACTCGACCACCTCGCAGCCCAGCGCGGCTACCCTGCCGTTCTGCGCTGCGACAACGGCCCCGAACTCGCCTGCGAGGCGATGGCCGACTGGGCCGGGCAGCGCGTCGGCCTCGCCTTCATCCCACCCGGGCAGCCCTGGCGCAACGGATACATCGAGTCGTTCAACAGCAGAGTCCGCGATGAATGCCTCAACATCAACATGTTCTGGTCACTGACCCAAGCCCGGGTCGTGATCACCGACTGGAAGGACGACTACAACCAGCGCCGGCGACACAGCTCACTCGGCTACCAGGCCCCAGCGGTCTACGCTGCCGCCTGCACCCACCGATGAACGACTCTCACACAGAGTGGATCAGTTCTCGGGGTCCGGCCAGTCGATCTATTCAGGACAGTCTGGCGCCATCATGCCGATGCGCGGGGGGCAGAGGGTGCCTCGGTCGAGGACCCGCCAGGGCCGAGGGGGGTTGCCGCAGTCGGTGGGCGGCGCGGTCATACGCTAGTCGTAGCAGCCATGTTGTCGGTGTGCAACGGACCGACGGGGGTCCTTGCCCGGGGTGCCGCTCCCGCGTCAGACGGGACTCCTGTCTGTCAGCACCTGCTTGACCCCGCCGACGTCCAGCCCGACGGCCACATGCGCGGACTTATTCCACACGGTGTGCCCGTCACGGACCCTCACCATCAGCGCGTCGAGGGTAGATGGTCGCGTGACGACCGCTCGTTTACCTGCGCGCACCAGCAGCAGCCCGTTAACTGGTTCTCATCCACGCCGCTGCACCAGCCCGCATTCTGTCTTCGCGAGATCGCCCCCGATCGGCCCGTCTAATAGGGGGTATGGACTGAGTTCAGCACAGTCCCGCTCGAGCACTTTCTGCGTATTGCCGTGTGTCCGTCTGAGCGGCCGTGTAGTAATTGCCCTGACCGTAGTATCGGCAAGGGCCGGTACCCGTGACGGACCCGTTGACTAGTGTCGCCGACACGCTTCCGATGGTTGGATCCGGCTGGAAGGCGATGTCCTTGAAGAGTCTCGCCGTGAGACGTACCGAGTCTCCGCAGCCAGCCCGATTCGCGCGACCTTTGAGTTGGCCCGTGTACGCAGTATATGGCGAGTTGGCTGAGACGTAACAAGCGGCTACGCTTACCGACTGAGTCATGTCCGCTGTGGCCGGAGCGGACAGGCTAAAGCTGCCAATCACCAGAGCTGACACTAGCAGCCAACGGGACGACTTCCGCGCAGACAGCCTCATGACTACTTTTCCCCTCGGTCCGACGACAGTTGTGACCAAAACGTGACAAGTGAATCAGATCACATTGCACGGGGCGGGTCAAGTGCGGGGTGCCGGCCCTTGCAAACCGTAGGTCATCAGGCCCGCAGCGAATAGAAGGGCTGCAGACATCCACGAGGCATCAAGACTTCCAGACTGGAGGGGCCAGGCCCACCACTTCGAGCCTGCCGATCCATCACTTGGGGCAATCGTGTAGACGGATAGCACGTATACAAGGGTAGGTGACCACACCAGCGGCGCCGGCAGCTTGCTCGCGCTGAGCAGCACCAAGCCCATTAGACCTATCGAGTTCCTGATAAGCGCTAAGCTTCCCCACAGAAATGGCTCCGTCAATGCTGAAAGCGCAAGGCTAAGAGTGATCATTGCTGACACGACGAGAGCGTGGATGACGCGTTCCTTAGGCCGTAGTACGGCGACCGACCGGTCAAGGTCTACGTCGGCACCGGCAAGCGTCAATGAAGCGAGAATCGCAGCCACACAAGGGCTTAGGACAACGACGGGCGTTCGAGCAATAGGTCCATCGAACGCGGACGTGTTGCTGAGCCATTCTGCTGCAAATCCACTCACGAGTCCAAGTAGCACTACACCGAATGCAACAAGTCGCGCCTTGCGTGCATCGAAGTGCAATCTAAGGCCATCAAGGCTCGCGGGGCCATAACTTCGCGAAGCCCGCGCTCCTTCTGCCCCGCCAGTCTTCATCAGGGCCGTTGACCTATTCTTGCCAGGGCAGGAACGTCACACTGATTAGAAGCATCGAGGTAGTCCGCCACCCAATTCTGAGACGCCGAAGGTGCCGACCGAAGGCGGTCAAGCAACGCTCCCGCCGACGAAGGGTCTGGGCTCGGCGGAAGCGATGATCCACCTATCAGCGCCGCCGCGACAGCGTAGGAGAGCAGGGCGGCGTTGTTCGAGTAGAAGGCGTTGATGGACGTCTCGTCTGCACAACGAGGTAGTGAAAGGTTGGCAGCGGTGATCTCCCTAATCAAGGCCGGGTCGGCTAACCCGGAGCGGAACGTCCGAAAATGACCCGCTAGATCTGGCAGCGCCACAGCGTTCACCGGCACAGGAATTCCGTAACGAGACTCGACGGCGCTATCGAAATGCGACCTGCCGAGTGGGCCGGTCAACATCTCTTTGGCAACGGCAGCCACGTCGGGAAGCAGCTCAGAATGATTTGCGTAGACACACACAGTAACTCCCTGGTCCGTAGTGCAGACCAAACGTGAAGCCGAAGGGTCGATTTCGGACCAAGACGCGCCCAGGTAATCGTTAGGAGAAGTATCCATGTTCACTAAGGGCACAGCCAGAACAATAGCCGCGATCGCTGGAAGGATTGACCACCGGCGCTTGCCAGGTATTGAAAGCAGCAAAGTCACACCAACCAACGCAAGCAACCACAAGCTAGCGACGGGAACCACCCATTCAATAAGGCGGCGTCCTCCGGCACTCGGTAGGTGAGCAACTGGGGCCAGCTGTACCCATTGAGCGTTGAAGTAGGCCGGAGCGGCGCTGGCGCCGTACAAACCCAAGCCGACCATTGGAGCAACAAGTCGACCAGCGACTAATCTTCCCGCGGCATACCCCAAGCCGGCGCACACCACCCACCCCAGTCCAATAAGCAGCCAGTCCCCCAGCCATCTGTTGCTGCCCGCATTGCTCACGCCAGGGATAATCGCGGTCGCGACCACGAGGGCGTAGGCAAGATATCCGCCAGTCACGCCAATAAGGACGGAGACCCAATTAGCCAGAACGCGCTGGGCAGTTGGACGAGAAGTGCTCTCCAAGAGTTCTTGGAGATTGCCCCGCGTTTCACGGCCAGCAATCCATGCGGCAGTCGCTCCCGTAAGAGGTCCAAGCACTAGACTTGCTGCGTTTAGCCAGCCAGCACCGTCTGCCCATGTGGAGGTCCAGCCGCTGTACCGCTGAAAGGGTGGATGCTTTGCGACAAGGAGAACCGTTCCAATCGCAGTAAGGCCGAGAACAATCCAGACGATGTTCGATCGTCGCAGTTCAATCATGAGAATGCGCACACCCAGCCGCGGACGCTGCGGGATCTGGTGGATTGTCACGATGACTCCTGATGACTTGGATTCCAAGCAGGGCTAGGGCGGGGCGTCAGTGTCAATTCTGTTCTCGGTTCCTGGCGAGCGCTTCAGAATAGCCAGCCTCCATGTCGGAGATTCCCATCGCGGAGGTGTCGGCAGTTCGATCGGTTCGTATGGCGCCCGCAGCGCCAAGCTTCTCAAGCTCGCCGGGCGAGCCTGACCACACGAGCCGGCCGCTATCCATCAGGTTTACGCTGGTGCATGCGGTTGCTACATCCTCAATAAGGTGTGTCGATACGAGGACTGCAGTGTCCGCACTTAAGTCCCGTAAGAGGGCTCTAAAGTCCAGCCGTTGCTCGGGGTCTAAACCCGCAGTCGGTTCGTCTAACAGTAACAATTTGGGGGCGTTAACCATAGCTTGTGCTAGGCCCGCTCGCCGGAGCATGCCGCCGGATAGGCTCTTCATCCGCACGTTAGCCTTCTTCGATAGGCCAACACGATCAATGGCAAGGTCTACGTCTCTCATAGGATGTGGACTGCGCAGCTCCTTGAGCCATGCGAAGTAGGCCACAAACTCTCGGACGGTGAATCGAGGGTAATAACCGAAAGATTGGGGCAGGTAGCCTAATTCCCGCCGGATCTTTCGCAAGGAAGCTTGGTCACTTGTGCCGCGCCCAAACAATCGAACCTCTCCTGAGGAGGGGCTAATGACTGTCGCCAGGACTCGCATCAAAGTAGTCTTGCCTGCCCCGTTCGGTCCCAGGAGGCCATGAATCCCCACGTCTAGAGTCAAGTCGAGGCCATTGATAGTTAGCGCAGCCCGACGCCGTGAACCTAAGTCAACTACGAGATTGCGGACAACTACGGCCGGTCCGTCGTCTCGGCCGTCAACGTCTCGGTGGTTACCCATTGGTCCGTGGGCGCTCGTCGTCATGCGGGAGGACGTCCTAACGGCAGGCTTTCGGCATCTGTGTTAGTTGTTGTCTTCCGATGGCTATCCGAAGCTCTTATGGACTCGACACGCATTGGTCCCCTGACTGGGCTTTCTGAGGCTTCAGTCGTAGTAATCTAGTTTTAGCCTGGCCGCGAAGCTACAACGGGGGAGCCGATGCTGTCGTAAATGGTTTCTCACTGTGACAGCGAGCATGCGGAGTGTCAAGGCCGCGCATTGACTCATCAAAAGTGTCCCGCGTGGGTGGGGTAGTTGCATCCCCTGAGATCGCCCGGCGTGCGGCGCGTCTGCCGGACTGGTCGTGGTCCGGGTAGGGCTTGGTCGATGGGGATGACCAGGGTCTGCCCCCGCTTTCGTTGACTCGGAGTCAACCGACCTGGAGGCGGACCCGGTCGCGGCCAGCACCAATTCTCCGCCCGAGCACCCCGTCCGCGCGCATCCGCTCACGAGTTGACGATAACTGATACGCGAACATCTTGACATGAGTCACCAGAAGGCTGAGCTAGCCAACTTCCGACGGCATCCGCCGGGACAGCGACCCGAGGTTCGAGGAGCGGGTCGCCTAACGACTTGCTGGCAACGGCGTCCTGCTGTGCCTGTTCCACCACCACGAGATCGAAACAGCCGACTGGACCGTCGCCATACACCGCGGACGAGCCGCATTCACCCCACCCACCTGGATCGACCCGGATCGCAAACCTCGAATCAACCCCATGCACCACCCACCGCCTCGCGAATGAGACCAAACCGCTGTCGTCGTGCTGGCCAACCCAGTTCCGCGCCTGTCCCGGACGCGGGAATCGTCCAACACGCGCTACCCGACGCCTCACGACGGGCGATCTGCCAGATTCCGTCGCGGCGCTCGTAACGGTCGACATAGGTCGCAATCAGTCGCTGCCAGGAGCGGTCACCGCGCCGTCCTGCCACACGCTTGCGAACCGGTCCCACTCGCGTTTGTCGAACCCATGGCAGTAGTCGGCCATCAGTCGACGGATCGCGGACTCCGCCTCCAACCGTTCTATCCGAGTGACCAGCGCCATCGGCCCTTCTGAACTCACGGTCACAGTTCGTTGACGGCGGTGACGGTAATGACGGCGACCCCGGCCTCATTCGAGGCGGCGAGGTCGACCTCGGCGCTGATTCCCCAGTCGTGGTCGCCTGCCGGATCGTCGAAGATCTGCCGGACCACCCAACGGTCGGCGAGCTCATCGATCATCAACAGACCCGGGCCGCGGGCATCCGGCCCGGTTCCGATCTGGTCATGGACTTCGAAGTACGACTCCAGCACTGTCCCCCACGTCACTGCATCCCAACCGGATTCGGCATCGAGTTCGCCGAGGTCGGCGTACCGGCGCAGCGCGCTGAGTTCGACCCGACGGAACATGGCGTTGCGCACCAGAACTCGAAAGGCGCGCACGTTAGCCGTGACCGGCGGCGGTCGATCGTCAGGGACCGCAGACAGCGACGGCTCTGGCTTGGTCGGGTTGAGCAGTTCTGCCCATTCATCGAGCAGGCTCGAATCCACTTGGCGGACAAGCTCGCCCAGCCACTCGATCAGGTCTGCGAGCTCCTCGGTACGGGCCTCCTCGGGCACGGTCTGGCGCAGCGCCTTGTACGCATCGGCCAGATAGCGCAGCACGGTGCCCTCGGCCCGGGCCAGTCCGTAGAAGCTCACGTACTCCACGAAGGTCATCGCTCGCTCGAACAGGTCGCGCGCCACTGACTTCGGTCGCAACTCGTGGTCGGCTACCCACGGGTGGCCACGTCGGTAGGTCTCGTACGCGCCGTTGAGCAGTTCGAGCAATGGCTGCGGGTAGGTGACGTCCTCGAGCAGCTCCATCCGCTCCTCGTACTCGATACCCTCGGCCTTCATCGCGGCCACCGCCTCCCCGCGGGCCTTGGAGCGCTGCGCCGACAGCACCGGGCGGGGGTTCTCCAGGGTGGACTCGATCACCGAGACGGCATCGAGGGCGTAACTGGGCGACTCCCGGTCGAGCAGGCCGGTCGCGGCCAGCGCGAACGTGGACAGCGGCTGGTTCAGCGCGAAGTCACGCTGCAGGTCGACGGTCAGCCGGGCGGTACGCCCCTGTGGGTCAGGCGCCGGGAGTTGTTGCACCACCCCCGCGGTCAACAGCGCTCGGTAGGCATGGATCGCCGTCCGGATGTGCCGGAGTTGCCGGGGCCGCGGCTCGTCATTGTCGGTGAGCAGGTTCCGCATCGCGACGTAGCCGTCACCGGGGCGCGCGATCACGTTGAGCAGCATCGAATGGCTGACCGCGAAGCTGGAGGTCAGACTCTCCGGCTCGGCCTCCACCAGACGCTCGAAGGTCGGTTTCCCGTACCCCACGGTCCCTTCAGGCGGTTTCTTCCGCACCACCTTGCGGCGCTTCTTCGGGTCGTCGCCGGCCTTGGCCAGCGCCCGCTCGTTGTCCACGACATGGTCCGGTGCCTGCACGACGACGTTTCCGACGGAATCGTATCCGGCCCGCCCGGCCCGCCCGGCGATCTGATGAAACTCCCGGGCGCTGAGCAGCCGGGTCTTGATGCCGTCGTACTTGCTCAGCCCGGTGAACAGCACTGTCCGGATCGGCACGTTGATCCCGACACCGAGGGTGTCCGTGCCGCAGATGACCTTCAGCAGGCCGGCTTGGGCCAGCACCTCCACCAGGCGCCGGTACTTCGGCAGCATCCCCGCGTGGTGTACGCCGATCCCGTGCCGGACCAGCCGGGACAGGGTCTTGCCGAAACCAGCGGTGAACCGGAACGCGCCGATCAGGTCGGCGATCGCGTCTTTCTCCGCGCGGGTGCAGACGTTGATGCTCATCAGCGCTTGAGCGCGTTCGATCGCGCCAGCCTGGCTGAAATGCACGATGTAGATCGGCGCCTGCTGGGTGCTCAGCAGTTCCTCGGTGGTCTCGTGGATGGGCGTGGTCACGTAGTGGTGAAACAGCGGAACCGGCCGGTCGGCCGAGGCGACGACAGCGGTATCCCTGCCGGTACGGCGAACCAGGTCGTCGCGAAATCTACTGACGTCACCGAGGGTCGCCGACATCAGCAGGAATTGGGCACCCGGCAGCTCGAGCAGCGGAACCTGCCATGCCCAGCCGCGTTCCGGATCGGCGTAGAAGTGAAATTCGTCCATGACGACCTGCCCGACATCAGCCGCCGCGCCCTCCCGCAAGGCGATGTTGGCCAAGATCTCCGCCGTGCAGCAGAGAATCGGGGCATCGGAGTTGACGCTGGCATCACCGGTGGACATGCCGACGTTGTCGGCGCCGAAGACGGCCACCAGAGCGAAGAACTTCTCCGAGACCAGAGCCTTGATCGGAGCGGTGTAGTAGCTGCGTCTGCCCTGCGCCAATGCCGCGAAGTGAGCGCCCATCGCGACCAGGCTCTTTCCCGATCCGGTCGGCGTGGAAAGGATGACGTTGGATCCGCTGACCAACTCGATCAGTGCTTCGGTCTGCGCCGGGTACAGAGCCAATCCCTGGTCATCGCACCAGCCGGAGAACGCCTCGAAAAGTGTGTCCGGATCGGTTAATCCCTGATCAGCGGTTCGCGGTAGCCGCTCGAGCAGTGTCATGGCTGATCCGCCTGGCGACTCAGCGCAACGCTCTCGCGCCACCGAACGCGAATGGTCCGTGTGGACTGACCTTGACCGCTGGCACATGCTCGCCGTTCCACTCCGCCGCGCGAATCGCTCGCAGGGCGGTCCGGCGAGTTTCGGTGTCCAACCGGTCGAGAAACAGGATCCCGTCGAGGTGGTCGGTCTCATGCTGTACGCACCTGGCCATCAGCTCGCTACCCTCGATGCTGATCGGCTCGCCGTGCATGTTCATCCCCTTGGCCACGACATGCAGGTGCCGCTTGCAGTCGAAGTACAGGCCGGGGATGGACAGGCAGCCCTCCTCTCCGTCCTGTTCCTCGTCGCCGATCAGGTCGACGACCGGATTGATCAGATGGCCGATCTCGTCGTCGACGTGGTAGCTGAACACGCGCAGGCTGACGCCCAGTTGCGGCGCGGCGAGACCCGCCCCGGCTGCGTCGAGCATCGTGTCGGTGAGGTCCTTGACCAGCCGGCGCAGTTCCTTGTCGTAGCTGGTCACCGGGTCCGCGGGCGTACGCAGTACCGGGTCACCGAAGAGCCGGATCGAGGTCACGCTCACGTGTACGAGTGTAAAGATGCAGTCGTGTTGGTCCTCAGTCGCGCCGAGGTAGCGCGGCTGCTTGACCTCGACGCGTTGATCGACGCCCTCGCCGACGCGATGGCCGATCTCAGCGCGGGGCGGGCGTCGGTGCCCGATCGGATCGGGGCAGTGGTGCCTGAGTGCGATGGCAGGCTGCTGGCGATGCCCGGGTATGTCCCCTCGCAGCAAGCCCTGGTGACCAAGCTCGTGTCACTGTTCCCGAACAACTCGGGAACCGGGCTTCCCACCCATCAGGCACTGATCCTCGTCTTCGACCCGCGGACCGGGTCACCCGCGGCGCTGCTGGACGGGACCGAGATCACCGCCGTACGCACCGGAGCCTGTTCGGCGCTGTCCGCCCGCCTGCTGGCGCGGCCCGCCGCCTCAGTGCTCGCGGTGCTCGGAACCGGTGTGCAGGCCCGATCACACGCCCGCGCTGTTCCCCGGGTACGTCAGATCACCGAGATCCGCGTGGCCGGGCGTGACCCGGACAAGGCTGCGGCGCTTGCCGAGGAACTCACGCGTGAGCTCGGCATTGCGGCACATGCCGTCGGTTCCTACGAAGAGGCGATGCACGGCGCGGATATCGTCTGTGCCACAACGCATTCCGTGGAGCCGATCGTACACCGGGAGTGGCTGGGTCCTGGGACACATGTCACCTCCGTCGGTTACAACCCGGCTGGGCGTGAGGTGGACAACGAGACCGTCGCCGCTTCCCTGGTCTGTGTGGAGTCTCGCCGCGCGGCGCTCGCGCCCGTCCCGTCAGGGAGCCGGGACCTGGCCGACCCGATTCGCGACGGGATCATCGACGAGAGTCACATCCACGCCGAGCTCGGCGAGATCGTTGCTGGCACCAAACCTGGGCGCAGCTCAGCCGAACAGCTCACCCTCTACAAATCGGTCGGAGTCGCCGTTCAGGACGCGGCGGCGGCCACGCTCGTGCTGGCCGCCGCGCGCAGGGCCGGAGTCGGCCGCGAGCTGTACGTCTGAGCCGGCGCGGATCAGCCGATGTCGAGGGGGTCGAGCTGGACCCGGACATGTTCGGCGGCCTTGGCGGCCGAGCGCACCGCCTGTCCGGAGTGCAGCGCATAGGCAAGCGCCGCACCGTCGGTGCGCGGCGCGCGGACCAGGTAGCGCACCGACGGAGGGGCGGGCTGCCCGTCTCGAGCCGTCTCGGCAGCACCGGCCGGGCCGGTCTCGTGCCGCTCGGGCAACGGAACCGGACCGAGCACCTCGGCCGATGACGGCAGCACGGCCACGGCCAACAACTCCTGGCAGGCGCTCGCCGTGGCCGTGAGCATGGCCATCCGTACCGCCGGTGGGAACCCGAGTTCACGGCGTTCGTCGAGTTCGCGCCCAGCCAGTCCGGCCGGATCCCACCGGATCAGCGCCTGTACGACGGGATGGCCGCTGTCGGCCATCACGATGACCTGACCACCCTCGCTGGCGGAGCGGACCAAACTCGCCGCGCCCAGCCAGCGACGCATCGTCTCCTCCCCCGCACGCAGATCCGCACGGCCGAGCAGCGCCCAGCTGTCCAGCAGCAGCGCCGCGCCGTACCCGCCCTCGGGAATCGGCTCCGCGCCGGGGGTGGCCACAACCAGCGCCGGCCCTTTCCCGACCGAGGCCAGCACCCCCGCAGCAGCCGTACGGCCGGAGTTGCGGATCGGCACCCCGGGAAAGGCACGGCCGAGTTCCTCCGACGTCCGGCCCGCGCCGGACACCGCCGCCCGAAGCCGCCGGGCGCCACACACCGGACAAGCCCACGCCGTGGCAGGTCTGGCACACCAGCGGCAGGAGGCGGCTGCTGACGCCGCAGCCGCCTGACCCAGTGGACCCGCGCAGTGCCGGCAACGGGCCGGGGTACGGCAGCGGTCGCAGGCCAGGCTCGGGACGTACCCACGTCGTGGCACCTGCACCAACACCGGTGCGTGCGCGGCCAAGGTCTCCCGGACCACCCGCATTGCCAGACTCGGTAAGCGTGCAGAGCGAGCAGCCGGGTCGCGGGACTGCTCGACGTCATCGCCGGAGGCCTGGATCCGCGGAGCCGCTCGGCGTACCTCGTCGCGTTCGGCGGCGATCTCGTGCGCCCAACCTGACTCGATGAGCACGTCCGCTTCGGTGCTGCGCGACCAACCGGCGATCAGGGCCGCGCAGTCTTCCAGATGGGCGCGCAACACCAGAACCTCACGCGCATGCGGATAGGGCGCCCGCAGCTCGGCGTGCAGGTCGTCGCCGTCGTCCCAGATCGCGACCAGCCCCAGATCGGCCACCGGAGCGAAGGCCGCCGCTCGGGTACCGATCACGACGCGCACGCTGCCCCGACGTACGGCCAGGAATCGGCGGTAGCGCTCCTCCGGCTTGAGGTCGGCGGTCAGAACGGTGTGCGTAGGGCTGCTGCCGGTCCCGGTGAGGTCCGAGAGGGCGGAGTCCAGTCGATCGACATCTCGCGCGTCGGGCAGCACGAGCAGTGCACCACGACCGGCTGCGGTTGCGGTGACTGCGGCCTCGGCCAGCCGCACCGGCCAGTCCTCGCCCGGGCGCACGGTCCAGACCGCCCGGGCCGGTCGCCCCTCGGCGACGGCATCCAGGTAGGAACCGCCGTGCGGGTAGCGCCGCCACTGAGATGCGGCTGGTCGCCCGGTTGGCGGGGCAGGCTCGCCGGCCGGCAGCTGTTCCGGTCGCGCCCGACGTGGTGGAACGGCCAGCCGGAGTACGTCGGACAGCGTCCCGGCGTACCGGTCGGCGACCGTACGGGCCAGGCGTGCCACGGCCGGCGAGAGAACGGGCTCGACAGAACTGAGCTTGACCAGGGGCGCCAGTGCGCCGCTGTGATCGGAGGAGGCGACCCGATCGATGACGTAGCCGTCGAGCAGCCGACCGGCGAAGCGCACCCGCACCCGGCAGCCGACGGCGGCCAGCTGCAGGAACTCATCCGGGATCAGGTAGTCGAAGAGCCGGTCAAGGTGGGTCAACGGCGAATCGACGCACACCCGAGCGACCCTCAGATCACCGAACTCAGCTCTGCCGGGGGTGGTCACGGAAGCAGTACACCCGGCAGTTGCGACAGCGAGGGGTGCTAGACGCCGACCGCGGCGCGCAGGGCGTCGATTCGAGGGGTCTGCTCCCAGGTGAAGCTGCCGTCCTCGCGACCGAAGTGGCCGTAGGCGGCCGTCTGCCCGTAGATCGGACGCAGCAGGTCCAGGTCGCGGATGATCGCGCCGGGACGCAGATCGAAGACCGAGGTGATGGCCTCCTGCAGGGTGCCGTCGTCGACCTTGCCGGTCCCGAACGTCTCCACGAACAGGCCGACCGGAGCCGCCGTGCCGATGGCGTAGGCCACCTGGACCTCGCAGCGCTGAGCCAGGCCGGCGGCCACGACGTGCTTGGCCACCCAGCGCATCGCGTACGCGGCCGAGCGGTCGACCTTGGACGGATCCTTGCCGGAAAAGGCGCCGCCACCGTGCCGGGCCATGCCGCCGTAGGTGTCGACGATGATCTTGCGTCCGGTCAGGCCGGCATCTCCCATCGGGCCACCGATCACGAACTTGCCGGTCGGGTTGACCAGTAGCCGATAGCCGTCGGTCGGCAGCCCGAGCGCGGCGAGTTCGGGCTCGACGACGTGTTCGGCGACGTCGGGGGTGAGCAGGTCCGCGATCGAGATGTCCTCGGCGTGCTGCGAACTCACAACGACCGTGCCGACCCGGACCGGCTTGTCGTCGACGTACTCGACGGTGACCTGGGTCTTGCCATCGGGACGGAGGTAGGGAACCGTGCCGTCCTTGCGGACAGCCGACAGCCGGCGGGCCAGCCGGTGGGCCAACGCGATGGGCAGGGGCATGAGTTCCGGAGTCTCGTCGGAGGCGTAGCCGAACATCAGCCCCTGGTCACCGGCTCCCTGCCGGGCGATCGCGTCCTCCTCGGCGGACTCCCCTGTATGCGTTTCGTGGGCTCGCGGCCCGGTGTCCCCTGACCCGTTGGTCCGCGTTTCATAAGCACGGTCAACACCTTGAGCGATGTCGGCTGACTGGGCGCCGATGGACACGCTCACCCCGCAACTCTCGCCGTCGAAGCCCTTCTTCGAGGAGTCGTACCCGATGTCGAGAATGGTCTGACGGACCAGCTTCGGGATTTCCACGTACGCGGAGGTGGTCACCTCGCCGGCGATGTGTACCAGCCCGGTGGTCACCATGGTCTCCACAGCTACCCGGCTGGCCCGGTCCTGAGCCAGTAGGGCATCCAGGATGGTGTCCGAGATCTGGTCGGCGATCTTGTCCGGATGTCCCTCGGTGACGGACTCGGAGGTGAACAGGCGGCGTGACACGTGAAGTTCTCCCAGCGGCTTGAGGTAGTAGGGGCTTGAGGTGGCGGCTCGACGTGGTGGCGCCGTGACCTCGGCACGCGGCCGCGTCGGGATGGGCCGGGGCTGCCTTGAGGTCGCTGCAGTCTAGCGGGGATCGGATCCTTGATCGGGCAGCCGAGCACTCGCCATGTCGAACAGCCGCGCCGCCAGCAGCGCTTTCGGACCGCGAGCCACGATGGCCTGCTCGCCGTCGGCCGACAGGATCGTTGCTGCGTTGTCCGGCCGGTCGAAGGCGATCTCGGCGCCCACCTCGTTGACCACGAGCAGGTCGACACTCTTCGCGGCGAGCTTGGCTGCCCCGTGGTCGAGCACAGTCCCATTGGCGTCACCGGTCTCGGCCGCGAAACCGACGATGACCTGCCCCGGATGACGCTCGGCTACCAGTTCGCGCAGGATGTCCGGATTCCGGGTCAGGGCGACCGGCTCCGGATCGCTGGATCCCTTCTTGATCTTGCCGTCGCTGACAACCGTAGGGCGGAAGTCGGCCACGGCTGCGGCCATGACCACGATGTCGGCCCGCTTGGCCTCGCGCTGCATCTCGACCCGCAACTGCTCGGCCGTCGACACTGCGATTCGCCTGGCCCCTGCCGGAGCGGGCGCGTCCACGTTGGCTGTAACCAGGGTCACCTCGGCACCGCGTGCGGCGGCGACCCGGGCCAGGGCAAGGCCCTGCCTCCCGCTGGAGCGATTGCCCAGGAACCGGACCGGGTCCAGGGGTTCGCGGGTGCCGCCGGCACTGATCAGCACCCGGCGGCCCAGGAGGTCGGGTCGAAGGGCCCCGGGTCCCACCCGGAGGACGAGTTCGGCGAGATCGGCGATCTCTTCGGGTTCCAGGAGCCGTCCCGGGCCGGCGTCGGCTCCGGTCAACCGCCCGTGGGCGGGTGGAATGACCAGGACACCACGCTCACGGAGGCTGGCGACGTTGGCCACGGTGGCCGGGTGCTCCCACATCTCGGTATGCATCGCCGGGGCCAGCAGGACCGGGCAGCGGGCCACCAGCATGGTGGCGGCCAGCAGGTCGTCGGCCCTTCCATGGACCGTCCGGGCGAACAGGTCGGCGGTGGCCGGTGCGACCAGGATCAGGTCGGCTTCCTGCCCGATCCGGACGTGGGCAACCTGGTCGACGTCGTCGAAGACCTCGGTGCTGATCGGAGAATGCGAGAGCGCCTCGAAGGTAGCCGCGCCGACGAAGCGCAGCGCGCTGGCCGTAGGTAGCACCCGGACGTCATGTCCTGCCTCGGTCAGCAGTCGCAGCAGGAATACCGACTTGTACGCCGCGATGCCGCCGGCCACTCCGAGGACGACACGGGCCATGGCGTGCTGTGCTTAGGCTTCGCCCTGCTCATGGACGAGCAGGTCTTCGTTGATCTCGCGCAGCGCGATCGAGAGCGGCTTCTCCTGGGGAGCGGTATCGACAAGGGGTCCCACGTACTCGAGGAGACCCTCACCCAACTGGCTGTAGTAGGCGTTGATCTGACGGGCACGCTTGGCCGCGAAGATCACCAGCCCGTACTTGGAGCTGGTCTTTTCCAGTAGTTCGTCGATCGGGGGATTCGTGATGCCTTCGGGAGCGGCGGCGACACCGGACACTGTCGACCAATCTGTTCGGGGTTTCGGAGTGGCACTCGCGGCTGGTGGTTGCCGACGTGAGGTGCCGACGCGCAGAATGCCTCTCCAGACTACCAACTCGAGGAACTTCACGTTTGGCACAAGGACGCCTGGTGCCAAACCATTGGGTTCAAGGGGTCCTTGAGTCCCATGGAATTGGTCGGTCAGAGGATCAGTTTGGCGAGTTCGTCGGCGACCCGGTCCACGTCGTCGTTGACCAGGACGACGTCGAACTCCGCTGCGGCCTCCATCTCCTCACGTGCCTTGGCCAGTCGTCTGGCCACCTGCTCGTCGGAATCCGATCCGCGCCCGGTCAGTCGTCGGACCAGTTCCTCCCAGGTCGGCGGTGCCAGAAAGACCAACTGGGTGTCGCGCAACTCTCGCCGGATCTGTCGCGCCCCGTCGAGGTCGATCTCCAGTAACGCCGGCCGCCCCGAGGCCAACATCTCCTCCACCGGCACTCTGGGTGTGCCGTACCGCCGACCCGTGTAGTCCGCCCATTCCAGCAGTTCTCCGCGGGCGATCAGGTCGTCGAAGTCCAGGCCGTCGATGAAGGAATAGGTCTGACCCGGGATCTCCCCCCGGCGCGCTGATCTGGTGGTCACCGACACCGAGACCCAGATCTCGGGGTACGCGCGGCGTACGGCCTGGATGACTGTTCCCTTGCCAGCCCCGGAGGGGCCGGACAGAACGGTCAGGCGGCCTGGAGTCTGCCCGGCGGCGCTCACGTACCGGTCTCGGGTACGGGACTCTCAGACTCAGACTCAGACTCAGACTCAGACCCGACCCGGTAGGGACGGGAGTTGGTCCGGGCTCGCTGGGCGTCGGCACGGCGCTCGAACTCGGCGACCAGAGCGCGCCGCTGATGGATCCCCAGGCCACCGACCCGTCGATTGGCGGCGATGTCTAGGCGCTCCATGATCTGGGCAGCCCGGGTCTTGCCGACCCCGGGCAGTGCCTCCAGCAGCGCTGAGACTCGCATCTTGGTCACCGTCGCGTCACTGCTTCCCGCAGAGCTGTGCAGGACTTCGGCCAGTCCCAGCCGGCCGCTGCGGAGCTTGCCCCGAAGCTCGGAGCGGTCCTTGCGGGCGAGAGCCGCCTTGGCCAGCGCGTCGGCGCGCTGCTGCCTGGTCAGCGGAGGAACGGCCACGAAGCGAACTTAGCGAGCCGGTGCCATTCGGTACGACCCCCTGTCCGCCGACGGCGGCATGTCGGGCGGTGTGGAGGACCTAGCAACGGGGTAGGGAGCAGGGACCGACGACGACAGAGAAGAGATCCGCATGACGAGGTTCGGCTACACCCTGATGACCGAACAGAGCGGTCCCCGTGAGCTCGTCGGGTACGCCGGCGGCGCGGAGCGGGCCGGTTTCGACTTCCTCGTCAGCAGCGACCACTATCTTCCGTGGCTGGATTCCATGGGCCACGCACCGTACGCCTGGTCGGTGCTCGGCGCAGTCACCCAGGTGACCGAGCGGGTGGAGTTGCTCACCTACGTCACCTGTCCGACGATGCGATACCACCCGGCCGTCGTGGCGCAGAAGGCGGCGACGCTGGCCGTGCTGTCCGGGAACCGCTTCACCCTGGGGCTCGGGTCCGGCGAGAACCTCAACGAACACGTCATCGGAGCGGGCTGGCCAGCGGTCGCGGTGCGCCAGGAGATGCTCGAGGAGGCAGTGACGATCATCCGCCGGCTGCTCGACGGCGAGCAGCTGACCGTGCAAGGGGACTATTTTCGGGTCGATCAAGCCCGGCTCTGGGACCGCCCCGAGCAGCGGGTCGAGATCGGGATCGCCGTCGGTGGTGCGGAAGCTGTTTCCCGATTCGCACCGCTGGGCGATCACCTCATCGCTACCGAGCCCTCCGCCGAACTGGTCTCCGGTTGGAAGGACGCCCGGCGGGGCGCCGGCCATGCGACTTCGCGCGCGATCGGCCAGGTTCCGATCTGCTGGGGGCCGGACAAGCAGGCCGCCGTCGACCGGGCGCACGAGCTGTTCCGTTGGTTCGGCGGCGGCTGGCAGGTCAATGCCGACCTGCCGATGCCGGCCGGATTCGAAGGGGCCAGTCAGTTCGTACGGCCAGCGGACGTGGGCTCGGCCATCGCGTGCGGGCCGGACCTTGATGAGCTGGCCGAGTCGCTGCGCCCGTTCTGGGAGTCCGGTTCCACCGACGTCGCACTCGTCCAGATCGGCGACGAGAGCCAGGAGCGGTTCCTGGCCGAGATCGCCCCGGCTTTGCTGGACAAGCTGCGCGCCGCTGCCCCCTCGAACTGATCGCAGAAACTCCATCGACCAGCTGCTGGCCGAGTCTGCACACTGACGACGTGGGCCACGTCGATCTGTCCGGGATCCGATTCGAGTTGCCCGACGGCCGGGTGCTGCTCGACGACGTGTCCTTCCGGGTCGGTGAGGGTGCCAAGGTCGCGTTGGTGGGGGCCAACGGTGCCGGAAAGACGACCCTGCTCGAGATCATCAGCGGCGATCTGGCGCCGCATGCCGGGGCGGTGAGCCGCAGCGGCGGGCTGGCCTACATGCGCCAGATGCTCGAGCCGACAGCGAGTGAGCATCGCAGCGAGCGCCAGCGAGCGAGCGCGGAGGACGGCGCGGCCTGGACGGTGCGCGACCTGCTGCTGTCCGTGGCATCCCCGCGCATCCGTGCCGCGGCGACGGCGGTCGATGCTGCCGAACTCATCCTGATGGAACGCGAGGACGACGCCGTGCAATTGCGCTACGCCCATGCCTTGGCCGAGTTCGGTGACGCAGGCGGTTACGAACTGGAGGTCGACTGGGACGTCTGCACAACGGCCGCGCTGGGCCTGCCTTACGAGCGGGTCAAGTGGCGTGAGCTCTCCACCCTGTCGGGCGGCGAGCGCAAGCGGGTGGTCCTGGAAGCGCTGCTGCGCGGGCCGGACGAGGTGTTGCTGCTCGATGAGCCGGACAACTTCCTCGACGTACCGGGAAAGCGGTGGTTGGAAGACCGCATCCGAGCGTCGACCAAGACCATGCTCTTCATCAGTCATGACCGGGAGTTGTTGGCGCGCACGGCGACACGTGTAGTCACCCTGGAGTTGCGGGCGCCGGGAAACTCGACCTGGACGCATCCCGACGGCTTCGAGAGCTATCACCTGGCCCGCACGGCACGCTTCGAGCGCCTGGAAGAACAACGCCGCCGCTGGGACGAGGACCACGCCAAGCTCAAGGCGCTGGTCCTGATGTACAAGCAGAAGGCGGCGTACAACGACGGCATGGCCAGCCGTTACCAGGCGGCACAGACTCGAATTCGGATGTTCGAGGAAGAGGGGCCGCCGGAAACGGTCCCGCGGGAGCAGGCCGTGCGGATGCGGCTGACCGGAGGGCGCACCGCCAAGCGAGCGGTCGTGTGTAGCGACCTGGAGCTGACCGGCCTGATGAACTCTTTCGACCTCGAGGTGTGGTTCGGCGAAAGGATCGCCGTGCTCGGTTCCAACGGTTCGGGCAAGTCGCACTTCTTGCGACTACTCGCTGCCGGTGGTACGGACCCGGACATCGAGCACCAGCCGGTGGGCGACGTTCCGGTGGAGCCGGTGCGGCACACCGGGAATGCCAGACTCGGCGCCCGCGTACGTCCCGGGTGGTTCGTCCAGACCCATGCCCATCCAGAGCTGGCCGGCCGGACCCTCCTGGAAATCCTGCACCGCGGCGACGATCATCGCAGCGGGCTGGCCCGTGACGGGGCGGCGCGCGTGCTGGACCGCTATGAGCTGGCCGGGGCATCGGAGCAGCGTTTCGACTCGTTGTCCGGTGGACAGCAGGCCCGCTTCCAGATCCTGCTGTTGGAGCTGTCCGGCGCGACGCTGCTGCTACTCGACGAGCCGACCGACAACCTTGACGTGCAATCGGCGGAGGCGCTCGAAGAGGGGCTCGCCGCCTTCGAGGGCACCGTCATCGCAGTGACCCACGACCGATGGTTCGCCCGCAGCTTCGATCGGTTCCTGGTCTACGGAGCCGACGGATCGGTCTATGAGTCCCCGGAGCCGGTCTGGGACGAGGGCCGGGTCGCCCGCGCCCGCTGATCCTGATGCCATCATCGGCTGCATGTTCGAGGGATTTGCCGAAGCCCGGGTAGCTGTCGGCGACGGCGTGGAGTTGCGAGTCCGGCACGGCGGTGAGGGTTCACCGGTGGTGCTGTTGCACGGCCATCCGCGTACGCACACGACGTGGTATCAGGTGGCCCCGTTGTTGGTGGCCGCGGGCTACAGCGTGGTGTGTCCGGATCTGCGCGGCTACGGGCAGTCGTCGAAGCCGGCCACCACCGAGGACCGCTCGGCCTACTCCAAGCGGGCGATGGCCGGTGACGTGCTCCGACTGATGCGCCAACTCGGTCACGAGAGCTTCGCTGTCGTCGGTCACGACCGCGGCAGTTACGTCGCGATGCGCCTGGCCCTCGACGCACCACACGTCGTCAGCAAGCTCGCCGTCCTCGACAGCGTGCCGATCGCCGAAGCCCTCGACCGGGCTAATGCCCGCTTTGCCACGGCCTGGTGGCATTGGTTCTTCTTCGCCCAGCCCGACAAACCTGAGCAGGCGATACTGGCCGATCCCGACGCCTGGTACGGCGGCCACCCGGCCGAGATGGGCGCGGAGAACTACGCCGACTACCACCGCGCGATCCACGATCCAGCCACCGTGCACGCCATGCTCGAGGACTACCGGGCCGGCCTCGGTCCAGACCGTGCGGCCGACGAGGCGGATCGCGACGCCGGTCATCGAATCAGCTGCCCGACACTGGTGCTGTGGACCAGCCGCGACGACCTTGCCGACCTGTACGGGGACATCCTCGCAATCTGGAAACCCTGGACTACCGAGCTGACCGGCGGCCCCATCGACAGCGGTCATCATGTCGCCGAGGACGCACCCGACGAACTCGCGGCCCGGCTGGTGGCCTTTTTGTCCGACCGATCCAACAGTGCTGAGGACTGATGGCAGGCTTGACACATGACCGAGACGACCGCTCGTACCCTGGTGCTGTCGCGCCATGCCAAGGCTGAACCATCCGCCGCATCCGACCACGAGCGCGAGCTCTCCGCTCAGGGACATCGTGACGCAGCAGCGGTGGGACACTGGCTGGCCGCCGCTGGTCACAGCTTTGGCGCTGTCGTGTGCTCCACCTCGACGCGGACTCGTCAGACCTGGAGCGACATCCATGCGTCCGGGGTCGCTGCCGAAAAGGTCCGGTTTGACGAGCGGCTCTACGACGGCGACCCGGGGACGCTTCTTGAAGTTCTGGCCGAGATCCCCGAGCGCGTTCGCAACCTGCTGGTCGTCGGACACGCACCCACGATCCCCGAGCTTGCCGATCTGCTGGCCGATCCTGAAGCGAGCGACAAAGCGGCCGTCACGGCGCTCCGGTCGTCGTTTCCCTCCGGCTGCGTGGCCGTCCTGACTGTGGAAGAACCGTGGGCGGAGCTAGCACCCGGAAGCGCGACACTGATCGAGGTGACTACACCGCGCGCCTGAGCCCGTGTCAGAGAGCGGCTGCCAGATCTTCGGCGACCGCCCGTGCGGCTACTCGCAGCGCCGCGACGTCCGGCCCGTGCCGCAGGACCTCGCGCGAGGTGCTCGGCAGCAACACCCCGCTGAAGCCGCCGAACAACCGCCGCAGGTGAACGGGCGCACCGCCCTGTGCCCCGAGCCCAGGACTGAGCACCGGGCCGCCGAGCGCGGAGATGTCGACGTCGAGTTGCGCCAGCGTGGCGCCGATCACCGCGCCGACCGACCCGTCGGGGCTCGATTCGGTGTTGATCGAGCCGATCGCGTCGATGATCGTCTGTGCCACGGACGCACCGGCCGGCGCCTGCGCCAGCTGCACCTGAGCCCCTTCGGCGTTGGACGTCCGAGCCAGCACGAACAGCCCCCCGCCGTGGGCCCGGGCAGCCGCCACGGCGGGCGCGAGCGAACCGAAGCCGAGGAACGGACTGACGGTCAACGCGTCCACAGCCAGCGGATGCGCGGGGTCGAGGTAATCGGCGTAGGCGGCCATCGTCGACCCGATGTCCCCGCGCTTGGCGTCCAGCAGGACCAAGGCTCCGCAGTCCCGTGCCGCAGCGACGCAGCGCTCCAGAACAGCCATCCCAGCGCTGCCGTGCCGCTCGAAGAAGGCACTCTGCGGCTTGAGTACGGCGACCCGGTCGGCCAGCGCCTCGACCACGATCGAGGCAAAGCTGTCCAGCCCTCGTGCGTCGTCCGGCAAGCCCCAGGCCTCGATCAACGACGGGTGCGGATCGATCCCGACGCAGAGTGGGCCGCGTCGGCTGACGGTCTCCCGCAGTCGCCGTCCGAAGGGCACCCCGGTCTCGCCCACTCCCCCACCTACCGTCGTCGTCACACCGCGGCCCTGCTCATGCCGGGAAGTCAACCGATTGATGGGCAAATCCGACTGCATCGCTCAGCCGCGCGAACCCTTTGCTGGCCAGTGCGTTTGCCAGTTCATGACTGATCCGTTCCGGAGCATTGGGGTCACCGAAGACCGCAGTCCCCACCGACACGGCGCTGGCTCCGGCGAGGATGAACTGCAGTGCGTCGGCCCCGCTGGTGATCCCGCCCATGCCGAGAATGGGGATCTCGCGCATGGCCCGGTGGATCTGCCACACGCAGCGCAATGCCACCGGGCGGATCGCCGGCCCGGACAGCCCTCCGGTCACGGCGGCCAGCGCCGGACGCAGCGTGTCGGTGTCGACGACCAGGCCGAGCAGGGTGTTGATCGCCGAGATACCGTCGGCGCCGCCGTCGACGCAGGCCCGAGCGACCGACGCGATGTCGGTGACATCCGGGGACAATTTCGCATAGACCGGTACCCCGGGATCGGCCGCGCGGACCGCGGCCAGCACTGCCCAGGCAGCCGCCGGATCGCAGGCGAACACCTCGCCTCGCGACTCGACGTTAGGACAGGAGATGTTCACCTCGAGAGCCACCATGCCTCGCGCGCCACGCAATCTGGTCGCCAGTTCGGCGTACTCCTCGACGGCTCCCCCGGCGATACTCACCATTGCCCGGGCGCCTCGATCGGCCAGCCAGGGCAGGTCCGTTCGGAGCAACTCGTCGATGCCAGGGCCCTGCAGGCCAATGGAATTGAGCATTCCGCTCGGTGTCTCCGACATCCGAGGCGTCGCGCGCCCGGATCGTGCTCGAAGCTGCACCGACTTGGTCACCACGGCACCGAGCGCGGTGAGATCCAGGAAGGGGTCGAGCTCACGACCGGCCGCAGCACATCCGGATGCGGTCAGTACGGGGTTCGGAATCTGCGTGGCCCCCAGATGGGTACGCATGTCTGTACCCATGACGGCCTTCGGCCGTGCATCGGCGCTCGGCGTCATCGGGTCGCTCGCATCGCAGCCGCGCCGTACAGATCGTCGGGCAACCGGCCGATGTCATCGAAGCGCACGTTGGCGCCCTCGAACACTGGACCGTCCACACACGATCGGAGGAACCTCGACGTCCCGTCATCTCCGATCACCGGCAGCACACAGGTCATGCAGACTCCGATGCCGCAGGCCATCGCTTCCTCGACCGACACATGGCAGATCAGCCCGTAGGCAGCGCTCTGGGCAGCCACCGCGCGCAGCATCGGCATCGGGCCGCAGGCGTAGACCACCGAGGCGCCCGGCAACAACTCGGGCACGACGTCGGTGACCCGGCCGGTACGTCCTGCCGAACCGTCCTCGGTGGTCACTGCCAGCACCCGGGTCAGTGCTCGGAATTCCGGGACGGCGTAGAGCCGGTCGCCGGTGGCCGCTCCCAGCACCGCGGCCACCGCGTGACCGGCCGCGCAAAGCCGTTGGGCCAACCCGACGAATGATGCAGCGCCGTACCCGCCTGCGACGAGCAGCGCTGCTCCTCCCGGTGGTGGAGCGGGAAAGGGACGGCCCAGCGGCCCGATCAGATCCAGGACATCCCCGAGTTGCCGGTCGCAGATCCAGCGGGTGCCGGGTCCATGCGTGGCAACGACCACGTTGATGGTGTCGCCGTCGACGCCGCTCAGCGCGAAAGCCCGACGGAGCAACAGTGCCGAGGAGTTCCCGCCCACGCCGAGCGTGATGAACTGGCCCGGTTGGGCATCCACCCCCACACCTGGTGCATGCAACGTGAACTCGCGATAGGCGCCGACCACTCGGACACCGACGACCTTGGCACGAACCTGCACCGGGCGTGGCCGCTTCTCCTTCGGTACGGGCGGCAGCGGGATCGACATCGTTGCAGTCATCCGCTCGTGCGCTTCAGCGAGATCGATGGCTTGAGTGATTCCCCAGGTACGGCTCACGCCGGCCGCCGGAGCGCTGCCTCGGGATCCATCCGACGAGACCGCTGCTGTCGAAGTGAGGCATGCAGGTCTTGCAGGGACCGGACGCCGAGCGTCCCGTTGCGTACAGCCTCGATTCCCTGAACGGCAGCCGCTGCGCCTTGTACCGTTGTGACACAAGGAATTCCGGCGACGACTGCCGCCGTACGGATCTCGTAGCCGTCGATGCGGGTGCCGCCACTGCCCTGCGGGGTATTGATGACCAGGTCGATGTCGCCGGCGAGTATCCGTTCCACGCAATTACCGGGCCCCTCGCTGAATTTGCTGAGCACTTCACAGATCACGCCGTTCCGCCGCAGGACGGCGGCCGTGCCTGACGTGGCGAGCACCTCGAACCCCAGGTCGGCCAAGCGCTTGACCGGGAAGATCGCCGATCGCTTGTCCCGGTTGGCCAGGCTCACAAAGGCCTTGCCACCGGTGGGCAAGGACCCGTAGGCCGCCGCCTGGGATTTTGCGAACGCCCTTCCGAAGTCGGTGTCGATACCCATCACCTCCCCGGTGGACTTCATCTCCGGGCCCAGAACGGTATCGACGCCATGGCCCTCGACAGTCCGGAACCGGTGGAAGGGCAGGACCGCTTCCTTGACCGAGATCGGTGCGTCGATCGGCAGGTCCGCGCCGTCACCGTCGGGCAGCAGGCCCTCACCGCGAAGGGTGGCGATGGTGTCTCCGACGGCTATTCGAGCAGCCGCCTTGGCCAACGGGACTGCCGTGGCCTTGGACACGAACGGCACGGTTCGCGACGCCCGCGGATTTGCCTCCAGGACATAGAGCAGGTCGTCCTTGAGCGCGTACTGAACGTTCAGCAGTCCGCGAACCCCGACTCCGGCTGCGATTGCCTCGGTCGATGCACGGATCCGGGCCAGCTCGGAGGAGCCAAGAGTGATCGGCGGCAGCGCGCACGACGAGTCACCGGAATGGATACCGGCCTCCTCGATGTGTTCCATGACTCCGCCGAGAAAGAGCTCGATCCCGTCGTAGAGGGCGTCGACATCGATCTCCACCGCATCCTCGAGGAATCGGTCGACCAGGACCGGATGTGCCTGGCTCACCTGGGTGCTCTTGGCGATGTAGGCCTCAAGCGCCGCGTCGTCGTACACGATCTCCATCCCACGGCCGCCGAGGACGTAGGAGGGCCGGACGAGCACGGGATAGCCCACTGTCCCGGCGATGGCGCCGGCTTCCTCGTAGGAGGTGGCCATCCCGTGCTTGGGTGCCGGAAGCCCAGCCGAGGCCAGGACCCGCGCGAATGCGCCCCGCTCCTCGGCCAGATGGATGGCCTCCGGGGCGGTGCCCAAGACCGGAACCCCGGCGTCCTTGAGGGGTTGGGCCAGGCCCAACGGAGTCTGCCCGCCCAGGGTGCAGATCACGCCGACCACCGGTCCAGCGCCACGTTCGGCCTCGACGACCTCCATGACGTCCTCGAAGGTGAGCGGTTCGACGTAGAGCCGGTCGGCGGTGTCGTAGTCGGTCGAGACGGTCTCCGGATTGCAGTTCACCATCACCGTCTCGAACCCGGAGTCCCGCAGCGCCATCGCGGCGTGCACGCACGAGTAGTCGAATTCGATGCCCTGCCCGATCCGGTTCGGCCCGGATCCGAGGATCAGGACCGCGGGTTTGTCGCGCTGGGCCACCTCGGTCTCCTCGTCGTAGCTGGAGTAGTGGTACGGCGTACTAGCCGCGAACTCCGCGGCACAGGTGTCCACGGTCTTGAAAACCGGCCGGATTCCCAACCGGTGCCGCAGCACCCGTACGCCGGTCTCTCCAGCCAACTCCGGGCGAAGGGCGGCGATCTGGCGGTCGGAACATCCGGCCCGCTTGGCCCGGCGCAGCAACGGTTCGGTTAGCGAGGGTGCGGCCTCGATGTCGAGACGCAGGTCCGCCAATGAAGCGATCTGATCGAGAAACCATTGATCGATTCCGGTTGCCTCGAAGACCTGCTCGACGGACGCGCCGGCTCGCAGTGCCCGTTCGACGTCGTAGATCCGCCCGTCGGTGGGCGTCTCGACCTTCTCGAGCAGACCATCGACACTCACGTCGTCGGGGTCTGGGACCGTCCAGAAGCCCGCTTGCGTCGTCTCCATCGAGCGCAGCGCCTTCTGCAGGGCCTCGATAAAGTTTCGGCCCACCGACATCGCCTCCCCGACCGACTTCATCGTCGTGGTCAGTCGGGGGTCGGCGCCGGGGAACTTCTCGAAGGCGAACCGCGGGACCTTCACGACCACGTAGTCCAAGGTGGGCTCGAAGGAAGCCGGCGTCTGTCCGGTGATGTCATTCGGGATCTCGTCGAGGGTGTACCCGATCGCGAGCTTGGCGGCGATCTTGGCGATCGGAAATCCGGTCGCCTTGCTGGCCAGGGCGCTCGATCGCGAGACCCGAGGGTTCATCTCGATGACGACCAAGCGACCGGTCTCCGGATGGATGGCGAACTGGATGTTGCAGCCGCCCGTGTCGACGCCGACTGCGCGCAGAACCTTGATCCCGACGTCGCGAAGATGCTGGTACTCGCGGTCGGTCAGCGTCATCGCTGGTGCCACAGTGATCGAGTCTCCGGTGTGCACGCCCATCGGGTCGAGGTTCTCGATCGAACACACCACGACAACGTTGTCCTTGCGGTCGCGCATCAGTTCGAGCTCGAACTCCTTCCAGCCCAATACACTCTGCTCGATCAGCACTTGGTGCACTGGACTGGCCTCGAGCCCGGCAGCAGCCATCCGGCGCAGCTCGGGCTCGTCGCGGGCGATCCCGGATCCGGCACCACCCATGGTGTACGACGGGCGCACCACCACCGGATAACCGAGCTCGGTCACGGTGGAGAGGATCTCCGGCATCGAGGCGCAGACCGAGCTGTCCGGGGTCTCCGCCCCGATCGAGGCGACGATGTCCTTGAAGACCTGGCGGTCCTCACCGCGCTGGATCGCGTCGATGTCGGCCCCGATCAGCTCGACGCCGTACCGCTGCAGCACGCCTCGCTCGTGCAGACGGACGGCGACGTTCAGCGCGGTCTGCCCGCCGAGCGTCGCCAGGATGGCATCCGGTCGCTCGCGGTCGATCACCTTTTCGACGTACTCGTCGGTGAGTGGCTCGATGTAGGTGGCGTCGGCGAACTCCGGGTCGGTCATGATGGTGGCGGGGTTGGAGTTGACCAGGCTGACCCGGATTCCCTCGGCGCGCAGGACGCGGCAGGCCTGGGTCCCCGAGTAGTCGAACTCGCAGGCCTGCCCGATCACGATCGGCCCGGAACCGATGACCAGGACATGCCGCAAATCCTCGCGCTTAGGCATGCCCGCGCTGCCCTTTCCCGGCCGAGAGCAACTTGACGAACCGATCGAAGAGGTAGTCCGCATCGTGCGGACCGGCCGCCGCCTCCGGGTGGTACTGCACGGAAAAGGCTGGTGTTTCTAGGCAGGTCAGGCCCTCCGCCACGCCGTCGTTGAGGCACACATGGCTGATCTCGGCCGGACCGTACGGCGTGTCGAACGGCTCAGGTCGGTAGCCGGCCGCGCAGGGCTCACCCGCTCCGGATCCCTCCCGAGCCTGGATGGCGAAGCCGTGGTTGTGCGCGGTCACCTCGACCTTGCCGGTGGCCCGGTCCAGCACCGGAAGGTTGATGCCGTGGTGGCCGTAGCGCAGCTTGTAGGTCGACAGCCCCAATGCGCGGCCGAGGATCTGGTTGCCGAAGCAGATGCCGAACAGCGGGACCCCGGCATCCAGGACGCCGCGCACCGCCTGCACCGCGTAGTCCGCAGTCGCCGGGTCGCCGGGACCGTTGCTGATGAACACCCCATCCGGGAAGTCGGCGAGCAGGCCCTCGGCGGTGGTCCGCGCCGGGTGCACCTGCACTTCGATGCCTCTTTGGGCCATCCGGTGTGGGGTCATCGTCTTGATGCCGAGGTCCAGAGCGGCCACCCGAAAGCGCGGGGAACCCAGTGCCGCAACGACATAGCGGTGCTTGGTGCTCACACCGGGGGCGAGATCGGCCCCGGCCATCTGCGGCGCCGCCTGCACCGCGGCAAGCACCTCCTCGACGTCGGCGGTCACGCTGGAAATCCCGACTCGCATCGCACCTCGTTCCCGCAGGTGTCGGGTAAGGGCACGGGTGTCGATGCCGCTGATGCCCACCACACCGGCATCGACGAGCGCGGACTCTAGGCTGCGTCGCGAACGCCAACTGGACGGTCGCAGACTGGGATCGCGTACGACGAAGCCGGCCACCTGAATGCCGTCGGATTCGCCGTCCTCGTCGTTCATCCCGGTGTTTCCGATCTGCGGAGCCGTCATCACCACCACCTGGCCGGCATAGCTGGGGTCGGTCAGCGTCTCCTGGTAGCCGGTCATCCCGGTGTTGAAGACCGCCTCGCCGAGGGTCTGCCCGATCGCCCCGAACGACTCGCCCCGAAAGGCCCGACCATCTTCGAGCACCAGGAGGGCGGCACCCTCGTGGCGGTTTTGACGTAAACCGCCAGATCTCCACGCGGGCGCGGTCGTCACCGCTGGGCCTTGCCGTCCAGCACGGTGGGAATCCCGCGGAGGAACGTCGCGACGACTCGTGCCGGCAGTTCCCGACGGGCGTACGGAGTGTTCCGTGCCCGGCTGGCCAATTCTGCCGGCGTGACGACAGTTCGAGCGTCGGGGTCGATCAGCGTGAGATTGGCCGGTCGCCCGGTCTCCAGCGGCTGACCGTGGTCATCGAGCTGACCGATCCGGGCCGGACGTATCGACATCCGATCGGCCAGGCCGCGCCAGTCCAGCAGTCCGGTGCAGATCATCGCCTCGACGGCCACAGACAGCGCCTGCTGCAGCCCCAGCATGCCCGGGCGAGCCATCGCCCACTCACACTCCTTGTCCTCCATGGCATGCGGCGCATGATCAGTGGCGACCGCATCGATGGTGCCTTCGGCCAGGCCGGCCCGCAGCGCGTCGACGTCCTCGGCCGTGCGTAGCGGCGGATTGACCTTGAAGAGCGGGTCGTACCCGGTCACGCATTCGTCGGTGAGCAGCAGGTGGTGCGGCGTGACCTCACACGTGACCGGGATCCCGTCAGCCTTCGCCCGGGCGAGAATGGCCGCGCTCCCCCGAGTCGACAGGTGGCAGACGTGCAACCGCGAGCCGACATGAGCGGCCAGCAGGACGTCGCGGGCGATGATCGCCTCCTCGGCGACGCTCGGCCACCCGGCCAGCCCCAGTCGGGCAGACAGGACGCCCTCGTGCATCTGGGCGTTCTGGGTCAGCCGGGGTTCCTCGGCGTGTTGGGCGATCACCCCGTCGAAGGCCTTGACGTATTCCAGAGCGCGGCGCATGAGCGCTGGGTCGGCGACACACACCCCGTCGTCGGAGAACACCCGCACCCGAGCGGGCGAGTCCGCCATTGCGCCGAGTTCGGCGAGTCGGGTCCCGCCCAGTCCGACGGTCACGGCCCCAACCGGGGCAACGTCCACCAATCCGGCGTCGCGGCCCAGGCGCCACACCTGTTCGACGACGCCGGCGGTATCGGCGACCGGATCGGTGTTGGCCATCGCGTGAACCGCGGTGTAACCGCCCAGAGCCGCTGCCCTGGAGCCGGTCTCGACCGTCTCTGCGTCCTCTCGACCGGGTTCACGCAGGTGGGTGTGCAGGTCCACCAGGCCGGGCAGCGCGATCAGCCCGCCGGCATCCAGGATCTGCGCGTCGACGGCCTTCAGATCGTGGCCGGCATCGGCGATGAGTCCGTCTCGAAGCAGCAGATCCACGGCCTGCTCGCCGTACGGTCGAACCCCCCGGATCAGCCACGCGGCGGAGGTCATGCCACGCCGGCTTCGCTGGTCGATGCCCCACCCAGAAGGAGATAGAGCACCGCCATCCGCACGGACAGGCCGTTGCTCACCTGTTCCACGATCGTCGAGCGGACCGAATCGGCTACCTCTGCCGCGATCTCCATGCCTCTGTTCATGGGACCGGGGTGCATGACGATGGCCTCGTCGGACATGGCGGCCATCCGCCGGGCATCAAGACCGTACCGGCGGCTGTACTCGCGGACGCTGGGAAAGTACGAGGCATTCATCCGCTCCTGCTGAACGCGCAGCATCATCACCACCTCGGCCTTGGGTAGGACGGCGTCCAGGTCGTAACTGATCTCGGCCGGCCATGACTCGACGCCGACCGGGAGCAGGGTGGGTGGGGCGACCAGGGTGACGTGCGCTCCGAGGGTGTCGAGCAGCACCACGTTGGACCGGGCGACGCGGCTGTGCAGGACATCACCGACGATCGCGACGCGAACCCCGTCGAGCCGGCCCAGCCGCCGCCGGATCGTGTAGGCATCCAGGAGTGCCTGCGTCGGGTGTTCGTGGGTGCCGTCGCCGGCGTTGATCACGCTGCCCTGTACCCACTCGGCCAGCCGGTGCGGGGCGCCGGACGCGCTGTGCCGGCAGACGATGGCGTCGGCACCCATCGCTTCGAGGGTCAGTGCGGTGTCCTTGAGGCTCTCGCCCTTGGAGACACTCGAGCCCTTGGCCGCGAAGTTGATCACATCGGCGGACAGTCGTTTCGCGGCCAACTCGAAGGAGATCCGGGTGCGGGTCGAGTCCTCGAAGAACAGGTTGACGACCGTACGACCGCGCAACGTGGGCAGTTTCTTGACCTCTCGCCCGGCCAACGCGGTGTCGATCAGCTCGGCGGTGTCCAGGATCAGGGTGGCATCGGCCAGATCGAGATCGGCCGCGGAGAGCAGGTGCCGTCTCATCGGACCACCACCTCGTCGATGCCGTCGGTCTCGACGAGAGAAACTCGGACCTGCTCGCGGGCCGAGGTGGGCACATTCTTTCCGACGTAGTCAGCCCGGATCGGCAGTTCCCGGTGTCCCCGATCGACGAGCACTGCCAGTTGCACCACCCGCGGCCGGCCGACCTCACGCAAGGCGTCCAGCGCAGCGCGCACAGTGCGCCCGGAGTACAGGACATCGTCGACGAGTACGACGTGCCGCCCCTCGATTCCGCCGTCGGGAATGCAGGTTGGTGACAACGGACGCACCCCGCGGCTGCGGAGATCATCGCGGTACAGCGTGATATCGACGCTTCCCACTGGAATGGGGTCAGCTGACCGGTCGACGAAGAGCCCGATCCGCTGGGCCAGCCGGGAGGCCAGCGGGCCGCCGCGGGTCGGGATTCCCAACAGGGTCAGTTCGCCAAGGTGCTCATCGCCGGCGCGTTCGATGATCTCATGAGCAATCCGGTCGATGACGCGGGCGATGGCCGGGGAGTCGAGGATCGTCCGGCCACTCGCAGCGGCGGTCTGGACAGCCTTCTGGGCAGCGCGCATGTGCGCATCGCCTCCTTCTCCGCCTCACGGGACGGGGTTAAAGGAGCAGGATCGTGGTCAGAGTAGCCGAATACGATCAGTCACCCAACGCTACCCACGCACAATCTCAGCAGAACTTCATGTACGCTGCGTAACGAACCGCCCGGTTCGGGCTAGAAAGAGCCGCCATCAGTAGCAGGGACACACGATGACCAGCGATTACGCTCGCGCCCTCGGCGCCCGGCTCCGGGCCATCCGGAACCAGCAGGGCCTTTCCCTTCAGGGTGTGGAGGACAAGTCCAACGGTAGGTGGAAGGCCGTTGTGGTGGGTTCCTACGAGCGGGGCGATCGAGCGGTCACCGTCCAGCGGCTGTCCGAACTCGCCGCCTTCTATGGCGTGCCAGCCATCGAACTCTTGCCTGATCCCCGGCCGAGCAATGCCCAGACGAACGTGGAGAAGATCGTCCTCGACCTCGAGGCGCTGGGCACGGCTCCGGTCGACGAGGCGGGACCGCTGTCCCGCTATGCCTCGACGATTCAGGCGCAGCGACACGAATACAACGGAAGGGTGTTGTCCATCCGGGCCGAGGATCTGCGTTCGTTGGCGATCATCTACGACATGGCGCCTTCGGAACTCTCCGAGCGGCTGCAGGACTGGGGTGTCATCTCCGGCCCTCCCGACGAAGATCCAGACCTTGCCGAGCGGCCCTCGGCAACCGGTTAGGAGTCCGACCGTCCCGCCGTGGGTAGCTCGATAGGCGCCTCGCGGGCGACCGCGCCCAGCACCCCGTTGATGAACCCAGCTGACTCATCGGTGGAAAGATTCTTGGCCAATTCCATCGCCTCGTCGATCGCGACTGCATTCGGAACGTCGGAACAGTAGAGCAGTTCGAAGATCGCGATCCTGAGCAGCGCCCGATCCACTCCGGGTAGCCGAGGCAGCGTCCAGCCGTGGGCGTGCTCGGAGATCAGGCCGTCGATGACCTCCTGATGCGCCACCACGCCCTCCACGAGGAGCTGCGCGTAGGGGGCCACCGGCGGCTGGGCCTGCGCAGTGCGATCCGAGAGCAGGTCCGCGGCAGCCAAGCCCCGTATATCAGCCTCGAACAGGACGTCCAACGCCCGCTTACGGGCCTTGCGTCGAGCTGACACAGCGCAACCTTCAGGCCCGGCCGAGGTAACGGCCGTCGCGGGTGTCCACCTTGAGCCGGTCCCCGGTGTTGACGAACAGCGGGACGTTGATGCTCGCGCCGGTCTCCAGGGTCGCCGGCTTGGTGCCTCCGGTCGACCGATCGCCCTGCAGGCCCGGATCGGTGTGTTCGACGAGCAGCTCCACGGTGACCGGCAGTTCGACGTAGAGCGGGATGCCGTCGTGAACGGCCACCACCGCTTGAGCGTTCTCCAACAGATAGCCGGCGCCCTCGCCGACAACCTCGGCAGCAACCGGGATCTGGTCGAAGGTGTCTCCGTCCATGAAGACGAAATCGGACCCGTCCCTGTACAGAAAGGTCATGTTGCGCTTGTCCACGGTCGCGGTCTCGACCTTGGTTCCTGCGTTGAACGTCTTGTCGACGACCTTGCCCGACATGACGCTCTTCAGCGTCGTACGGACGAAGGCCCCGCCCTTGCCGGGCTTGACGTGCTGAAAGTCGATGACCGTCCACAGCTGGCCGTCTAGGTCGAGGACGATTCCGTTCTTGAGGTCGTTCGTGGTTGCCATCTGTGTGGGTGTGCGGCCTACAGGGCCACAAGCTCCTTGCCGGTCATCGTGAGGAGGGCGGGGCCGTCGGTGCCCACCACGAGGGTGTCCTCGATGCGCACCCCGCCGCGGCCGGCGAGATAGACGCCCGGCTCGACGGTGACGGCCATGTCTGCTGCCAGCCTACCGGCGCCCAAGGCACTCAACGCCGGGGCCTCGTGGATCTCCAGCCCGACGCCGTGGCCGAGTCCGTGGGAGAAAGCCGCACCATGACCGGCTTCGACGATCGGCGCCCGAGCCGCGGCGTCCACGTCGACGACCGAGGCACCTACGCTGAGCGCCTCTCGGCCCAGTCGCTGAGCGGTCGCGACGAGTTCGTAGACCTCGCGTTGCCAGTCCGCGGGCGGGCCGAGGACCAGGGTGCGCGTCATGTCCGAGTGGTAGCCGGCGAAGGTGGCCCCGAAGTCCAGCTTCACGAAGTCGCCGACCGCCAGGACTGCATCGCTGGGACGGTGATGTGGAATGGCGGAATTCGCTCCCGCCGCCACGATCGTCTCGAAGGAGACCGCCTCGGCCCCGAGAGCCAGCATCCGGTTGTCGAGATCGCGGCCGACCTCACGTTCGCTTCGTCCGGCCCGCAAGGCGCCGTCGGAGATCAGCGCGGCCAGCGCCGCATCCGCGATCGCACAAGCCTCCCGCAGCGCATCGATCTCGGCAGCGTCCTTGATCGCTCGCAGGGCCTCCACCGCGGATCCGAGGCTGAGCAACTCGACGCCGGGCCGGTGCTCGGCCGCCGCAGCCCGCAGGCCCTCGAACCCGTCGACGGTGACCACGTGCGACTCGTACCCGAGCCTGGCTACCCCGGCTCGGGCGGCCTCGGCGGTCAGTGCGGTGGCACAGGCCCGCTCGATCAGCAGGGTCAGTTCCGGTGCCTGGGCGCTGGCCTGGGTCGTGTATCTGCCATCGGTGGCCAGGACGTCGTCGCCGTCCGGACGTAGCAGCAGCGCGCCGTTGGAACCGGTGAAGCCGGTGAGATAGCGGACGTTGACCAGGCTGCTGATCACGACGGCGTCGAGGTCGTGCTCGACCGCCATCGCCCGCAGGCGGTCACGGCGAACCGCGAACCCGGTCCGGTCCTCTGTCAGGGGCGGTGCGGGAATGTCAGCCACGTTTGGCCAGGCTACCCGCGGGGTCACCCGCCGTCGTGAGCCGATAGCCAGCGCAGCCCGAGCAGGTAGCCGTCGACGCCGAGCCCACAGATGACCCCGACCGCGTGGGCGGAGATGTGCGAGTGGTGCCGGAATTCCTCGCGAGCGTAAATGTTGGTGATGTGCACCTCGACCAATGGCCCGCTCAGCGCGGCACAGGCATCGCCCAGCGCAATCGAGGTGTGCGACCACGCACCGGCATTGAGCAGCACAGCGTCGCCGGAGTCCGCCGCGAGGTGTAACCAGCCGAGCATCTCGGCTTCGGAATCGGTCTGCCGTACTTGGACCGCGACGCCGAGATGGGCGGCCGCGCTCTCACAGAGCACCTCCAGTTGGGCATAGCTGGTGGTCCCGTAGACCGCCGGTTCGCGAGTGCCCAGCCGACCGAGATTGGCTCCGTTGAGCACCTGAATCGGCACGAAAGGTCCCTCTCGCTGCGTGGGCGGGCGCCAGGCCGCATCGTGGCTAGGCGGAGTATGCCCCCTCAACCGGACTCAGGTGGGGATGAGGTCGGCGTAGGCGGCCTCGATCAGCTCGATGTCCGGGCTTTCCAGGATGCGCGGCCGCGCGATGCCCTCCAGCACGACGAACCTCAGCGCATTGCCTCTGGCCTTCTTGTCCATGCGCATTCGCGCCAGCAGATCGGCCAGCGGTGCTCCGTGGGTGGTCGGCAGCCCCATGGCCGCGATCAACTCGCGGTGCCGGCTTGCGCTGGCCCGGTCGAGCAAGCCGCAATGCCGAGCCAGCTGCGCGGCGAACACCATGCCGATGGCGATCGCCTCGCCGTGCCGGACGGAATAGTCGCAAGCCGACTCGATGGCGTGGCCGAGGGTGTGGCCGTAGTTGAGCATCTCCCGTCGTCCCACGTCGGTGAGATCCTCGGAGACGACCTCGGCCTTGACCCGCACGGCGCGTACGACGAGTTCGCTGCGCTGTGCCAGCCCGGTGGGGTCGGTGGCGAGCAGATCCAGGATCACCGGATCGGCAATGAAGCCGCACTTGACGACTTCGGCCAGCCCTGAGCGGTACTCCGACTCGGGCAAGGTGCCCAGCAGATCTAGGTCGGCGATCACTGCCACGGGCGGATGGAAGGCACCCACCAGGTTCTTACCGGCAGCCACATTGATCGCGGTCTTGCCCCCGACGGCCGCATCGACCATGCCCAGCAGGGTGGTTGGCAGATTGATCAACCCGACCCCGCGCAGCCAGGTGGCGGCAACGAAGCCGGCCAGATCGGTGACCGCGCCGCCGCCGAAGCCGACGATCACGTCGCTTCGGGTGAAGCCGTTGCGGCCCAATGCGTTCCAGCATTGCTGTGCGACCGCGAGAGTCTTCCCGGACTCACCGTCCGGCACCGGAATCGAGGTGACCTCGTGTCCGGCCGCGGTCAGTACGCGCTGGATACGGGCGAGTGCCTGCGCCGGTTCGGATCCGTGGATCAAGCCGACCCGCAGCGCTCCATGCGCGGCCGAGGCAACTTGGCCGGCGACTCCGCACCCGACCGTCACCACGTAGGGAGCCGGTCCGCCTACCTGGATCGTCTCCGCCGCCGCCACGGGGACAAAGCTAGCCGGTGCTGTCGGCCAGCGCCTGGCGTAGTTGAGCTACCACCTCGGCCACACTGGACGCGGAGGCGTCGACGGTGTCAGTGGCGACCTCGGCGTAGAGGGGCGCCCGAGCGGCCAGCAGCTCTCGCAGATGTGCCCTCGGGTTCATCGTCAGCAGTGGCCGGTCTCGGGCCAGGCCCACGCGTTTGGCCGCGGCCGGCAGGTCTATCCGCAGCCAGATGACCCGTTGGCCGGCCAGCAGCGCGCGGTTTCCGGCATCGAGGATCGCGCCGCCGCCGAGAGCGAGCACACCATCGTGTCCGGCCAGGGCGGCCGCGAGAGCAGCCGCCTCCAGGCGACGGAAATACTCTTCCCCATCGTCGATGAAGATGTCGCTGACCGGCTTTCCGGCGGTCTGCTCGACATCCCGGTCGGTGTCACGGAAGGGAACCCCCAGCACCCCGGCAAGGACCCGGCCGACCGTCGACTTGCCAGCTCCTGGCGCGCCGACGAGCACAGCAACCGGTCGAGTCGACGAGTGCGCCGCGGCGTGGGTGACTGTCACCGGATGGTGAGGTTGTCGAGGTAGGTGGCTACGTTGCGCGCGGTCTCGCCAACGGAGTCGCCGCCGAACTTTTCTAGCACGGCGTCGGCCAGGACCAGGGCAACCATGGCTTCGGCGACGATTCCGGCCGCTGGTACCGCGCACACATCACTGCGCTGGTTGATCGCCGTGGCGGCCTGACCGGTGGCCACGTCCACGGTGGCCAGTGCCTTGGGAACGGTAGAGATCGGCTTCATCGCCGCGCGGACCCTCAATAACTCTCCGGTGCTCATTCCGCCCTCGATGCCGCCCGCCCGGCCGGTCACCCGGCGCAGCCGGTCACCTCCGGTGACGATCTCGTCATGTGCCTGAGAACCCCGCCGCGCCGCGGCCGCGAAGCCGTCACCGATCTCGACTCCCTTGATCGCCTGGATCCCCATCAGCGCAGCGGCCAACCGCCCGTCCAAGCGCCGGTCCCAGTGGGTGAAGCTGCCCAGGCCAGGAGGCAGTCCTTCGACGACGACCTCCACGACGCCACCCAGGGTGTCGCCCTCCCGCTTGGCCAGGTCGACCTCGGCGACCATCGCCACGGCGGCCTCCGGATCGAAGCAGCGGACCGGATCGACATCGATCCGATCCCGGTCGGACACACCTGGTATGGCGCCGGCGGGCGCGGCAACGGTTCCGAGTGAGACGACGTGGCTGACCAGCCCAGCCCCGGTCGTCTGGCTCAGAAAAGCACCCGCCACCGCGCCCAATGCCACCCGGGCGGCAGTTTCCCTGGCACTGGCCCGCTCGAGCACCGGGCGAGCGTCTCGAAAGCCGTACTTCTGCATCCCCGTGAGGTCGGCATGTCCGGGACGGGGTCTGGTCAGCGGGGCGTTACGGGCTTGGCCGGCAAGGATTTCCTCGTCCACCGGATCCGCGGCCATGACCGTCTCCCACTTGGGCCACTCGGTGTTCGCAATCTCGATCGCGATCGGGCCACCCTGGCTCAGACCGTGCCGCACGCCGCCGCGAAAGCTCACCTCGTCCCGCTCGAAGCTCATCCGAGCACCACGCCCGTACCCGAGTCGTCGTCGAGCCAATGCGACGACGAGCTCCTCGGTGCTGAGAGATACCCCAGCCGGAAGCCCTTCGAGGATCGCGGTGAGAGCCGGACCGTGTGACTCCCCCGCGGTCAACCAGCGCAGCATGCCGCCAAGTTTGGCAGGTCGGGCTCGGAACGTACCGAGCTCACCCGGTTACGCCGGCGGCGACAACGACCAGCCAGGCACCGACGAGCAGGGCCGGCCCGAACGGGATCGCGGTCCGGAGGGTGGCCCGGCGAGCCAGCATCAATCCCAGCGCCGCCAGGGATCCCACGGCGAAACCGGCAAGTACTGCGAGAAGGGCGAGCTGCCAGCCCAGCCATCCGGTGTGCAGGCCGAGCAGCGCGGCCAGCTTCACATCACCGAAGCCCATCCCATCCGGACTGATCACGGCCATCAGCAAGAAGACCCCGAAGGCGGCTGCTGCGCACAGCAGCCCGCGAAGCGCTGCTGTCCAGGACGCCAGCAGCATCGCGTCGAGCACCAACATTGGCGCGGAGCTCAGTGCGCCGGCCAGCGTGAGGCGATCGGGCAACCGGTGATGTTCTAGGTCGATCACAGTCAGCGTGATCCCGAGAAAACCCATGATCAGAAAGCCCAACATGGCTGGGCGCCAGCCGATCACGGCACCGAGACTGCCCAAGACGACGCCACCGGACAGGCTGAGTAACACTCGACGGCGCAACGTCGCCGGTCCTCCGAGCAGCCACCGGCTCGGGCCGGACTGCCAGGGCCATGCCCCAGTGGGGACCGTGGTGCTGGTCGCCGCGGCGGCAGGACCCAGCACAGCGCCGACGACCGCGCCCACCAGCAGCGTCCCTATTCCTGGCATGGCGGCAGCGTTGGCGACCGACCCGACAAGACTCATCCTCGGGCGAGGGTGCCACCTGGGAGCAGGGCCGCGCGCATCGCTTCCACAGGTGCCGGCCGGCCGGTCATGAGTTCGATCTGCCGTGCGGCCTGCCACAGCAGCATGGTTGCGCCGCCGATCGCCCGCGCCCCACGTGCGCGGCTGGCCACAACGAGCGCCGTCGGCCAAGGGTCGTAGGTCACGTCCAGCACCGTCTGGCCGACTCGCCACTGATGCGCGAGCAGGTTCCTCGCCGCGGCGGCAGGGACGGTACTGATCAGCAGTTCCGCCTCGAGGGGGCTCGGTGTGGATGACTTCGCTGAGCCGGGCCAGGCATGCAGGTCCCAGGTCATATCAAGCCGGTCGACCAGCGCCAGCAGTGTCTCCGCCCGAGCCGCGTCGCGGGCCACGACGCTGATGTGCTGCTGCCCGAGAGCGGCCAGCGCCGCGACGGCGGCGCATGCCGTCCCGCCGGCGCCGATCACCGTCGCCGACGTCGCTGCTGTGGCGTCAGCCCCCAGTTCGCCAAGCGCACCGAGCAGGCCCGGCACGTCGGTGTTGTCCGCGTGCCAGCCGCGCTCCGTACGAATCAGGGTGTTGGCAGCACCCAACGTCGACGCGAGATCCGAGGCGGTCTCCGCGATGGCGAGTGCTGCCTGCTTGACCGGCATCGTCACCGAGACGCCGCGCCAGCTCCGATCAAGGCCGGACAGCCACCCAGGCAGATCCGCGGCGTTGAGTTCAACCCGGTCATACGTCCAGCCGGTCAGGCCGAGAGCGGCATACGCGGCCCGGTGCAGCAGCGGAGAACGGGAGTGCCCGATCGGGCTACCCACAACCGCACACCGGATCTCGGGCGGAGCCTCCATCAGGGGGAGGTCGACATCAGCCGCAGCCGAGACCCGCGGCCTCGCACTGCGCCTTGGCCGCCAGAAATTCGTCGTAGCTGGCCGTGAAAAAGTGCTCGCCTTCGCTGTTCTGCAGCACGTAGTACAGAAAGTCGCCAGGTGCCGGGTTCAGCGCGCCGAAGATCGACGGTTGCCCCGGATTGCTGATCGGGGTCGGGGGCAGCCCCGCACGAGTCCGGGTGTTGTACGGCGAGTCGGTGTTGAGCGCCTCAGTGGTCAGTTCGCCGCCGTTGATCCCCAGTTCGTAGGCCAAGGTTGCGTCGATTCCGAGTCTCTCTCCCTGGGAGAGACGGTTGTAGATCACCCGGCCCACCAACGGCCGCTCCGCCTCGACGGTCACCTCGGACTGGACCATCGAGGCCACCGTGAGTACCTCGTACGGCGTCAATCCGACGCTCTCGGCAGAGGCCTCCAGGCCGGTCTCGGCGGCCACCTGGTTGAACTGCGCCACCATGGTCGTCAGGATGGACACGGCGTTGGTGCCCGGTTCGATGTCGTAGGTCGCCGGATAGAGGAAGCCCTCCAACGAACCGTTGGAGGGCTTCCAGGCGGGCAGGCCCAGCTGGTCGGGAGCATCGGCAGCTGCCTGGAAGTCGGCCAGCGGGATCTCGGTCTGCTCGGCCAGCACCTCGAGCGTGCGGGCAGCGGTGTAGCCCTCCGGGATGGTGACCCGATCGAACAGTCGCGCCGCAGGGTCCAGGATCAGGGTCACCGCAGCCTCACCACTCATCTGCAGCCGCATCTGATAGACGCCGGGTTGGATGGTCATGACGTCGGGATTGCCGCTGGCTGCATCCAGGAACGACTCCGCACTGGCAACCACGTCGTTGTCCACCAGCACGTCGGCAATCGCCGCCGTCGACGCGCCGTCGGGAATCTCGACCTCGACCGTGCCGCTCCCCTGTCCCGAGTAGTCGGCGGCCGGCTCGGTCGAGAACAGGCCGACGATCGCCCTGCCTCCGAAGAAGATCCCGGTGACCAATGCCGCGATCACCCCTAATGAGACCAGGATCGCGAGCGGTCGCCGGCCCTTGCGGCCGGGCACACGTTGCTGGCGACCTCGTCGATGGCCCGCTTCAGCTACCGGTGCAGCGGGCAACAACCCCAGCTCGTCGACGGCTTCATCTTCTCGGTGTGGATCTTCGAGAAGCGGATCTTCGGCAGCTTCATCGGGGTGCGGGTCCGCGACGATCGGATCGTGCAACTCCTGGGCGGAAACCGGAACCGGCGTCGTCGGGTGCGCGTGGTAGTCCTCGACCGGGTCGTCCTCGACCCGGCCGTGCCCCCCAACGCCGTGGCGCCGCGCATCCTGATCGAGGGCCGGACCGTCGTCCGAGTACAACGGGTCGCCAGGAGCACCTTCGACGGCGCGCGGAGGATGCAGAGGTGGCCAATCGCCCCGGCCGAGAAACAGCGGTCCGGTGTCGGAGGTCGGAGGCACCTGCGCGTCGTTGTCCGGTGCTGCGTGCCGGCTCACAGCCGACCCGCTCGATGATCGGGTTTCGACTGCCCCGCCTCGTGCGCTGCGCGCACCGCTCGCTCCGCTCGATCACTTCGCCTCGTGCGCTGCGCGCACCACTCGGTCCGCTCCTCCCTCGCTGGCGCTCGGTCGATAATCCCTCCCTCTCGGCGATGCTCGTCCCTCGCCGCGATGCTCCCTCGCTCTCGGCTCACCGGCTCTCCTGCCTGAGGTGAGCCAGCCGATCCAGCCAGGACTGCAGGATGATCGCTGCCGCAGTCTGGTCCACCAGAGGGCGCTGCGCACGGCTGTCGAGGCCGCGGGCCGCGAGGACTGCGCTCGCTGCTCGGGTGCTGAGCCGCTCGTCGATCAGACGGACTGGCACCGGCTCGATCAACGTTGCCACGGCATCAGCGTAGGCGGTCGCGTCGACGCTGGCGCCACCTTGGGCGCCGGACAGGTGCACTGGCAGACCGACGATGACCTCCACGACCTCGTGTTCGCGGACGAGATCGGCGATCCTCCGCTGGTCGGCCGCCCCCCGGTCGCGTGGCAGGGTGAGCAACGGAGAAGCGATCAACCCGTACGGGTCGCTCAGCGCCACCCCCACCCGTACCGAGCCCACATCGATGCCGATGCGTCGGCCCCGGAGCGTCGTCTCGGCCGCGGAGTTACCCGTCATGACTCCTGGCGACGGCTGCCGCGATGGCCCGCTCGGCTCGCAGGAACGCCTCCGGAATGCCGTTCGGATCGGTTCCTGCGCCCTGAGCCATATCCTCTCGGCCACCACCGCGACCGTCCACGGCCGCCGCTGCGCTGTTGAGCAGATCGGCGGCCGAGACCCCCCGCTCTCGCGCCGGTGCATTTGTGGCGCTGATCAGAGCGACCCTGCCCTCACTCACCGATGCCAGCAGTACTGCCGCCGGGCGGTCGGCAGTCAACCGAGCGCGCACGTCCTGGGCCAGCGCGCGCAGGTCCCCCGCGCCGAGCCTGTCTGGCGTGGCCGTGACGAACGCCACGCCGGCGACGTCGCGGGCTTGTTCGGCCAGTGCGGCCGCCCCGGCCCGAGCGGCCCCGGCCCGCAGCCTCTCGAGGTCCTTCTCGGCCGTCCGCAGGCGTTCGACGGTCTGCCGTACCCGATCGGGAACCTCCTGCGCCGGCACCCGGAGAAGCTCGGTCAGTTGGCCGACCAGGACGTGTTCGCGGGCCAGGAACCGGAACGCGTCCAGTCCGACCAGCGCATCCACCCGGCGTACCCCCGAGCCGATCGAGGACTCCGAGAGCAACTTCACCATGCCGACCTGGCCCGAGCGGGTGGTGTGCGTTCCGCCGCACAGTTCGCGGGCGTACTCGCCGACCTCGACGACCCTGACCTCCTCGCCGTACTTCTCACCGAACAGCGCCATCGCCCCGATCTCTCGCGCGTGCTTCTGAGTGGTGAGAAAGGCGCGGACCTCGAGATCGTCGGCCAGCACTGCATTCACCTCGTCCTCGACGTCGCCGAGCACACCGGGTCCAACCGCCGATGGTGTCGAGAAGTCGAACCGCAGCCGTCCTGGGGCGTTGAGCGAGCCGGCCTGAGTGGCGCTTTCTCCCAGGGCATTACGGATCGCGGTGTGCACCAGGTGAGTTGCGGTGTGGGCGCGGGAGATGGACCGGCGTCGCGCGACGTCGACGGCGGCATAGACGGCCGAGCCGACCTGGAGCTCGCCTGACTCCACCCGGCTCTTGTGCACCGCCAGGCCGGGCATCGGCGTCTGAACGTCGAGGACAGTCACCGACGCGCCATCGGCAGTGATAAGTCCCTCGTCGGCGAGCTGGCCGCCGCCCTCGGCGTAGAAGGGCGTGTAATCCAGCACGATCTCCACCTCGGAACCGGATCCGGCCACCGGCACCTGCACTTCGTCGACGAACAGGCCGACGACGGTGGCTTCCCTTGCGACCTCGACGTATCCGGTGAACACCGAGGGTCCGGACGAGTCCAGCATCGAGCGGTATGCCGACACATCGGCCTGCCCGGTCCGTCGTCCGGCGGCATCAGCCTTGGCTCGGTCGCGCTGCTCGCTCATCAAGCGGACGAACCCGACCTTGTCCACCCCAAGTCCGGCCTCCTGGGCGATCTCGACGGTCAAGTCGATCGGAAAACCGTAAGTGTCGTGCAGCGCAAAGGCCTGCTGGCCGGACAAATCTGGCGTACCGGAGGACTTCGCAGATCGTAGAGCGGTGTCCAGGATGGTGCTTCCCGATGCGAGGGTGCGCCGGAAGGCCTCCTCCTCGGCGTAGGCGTAGGCCGAGATCCGCTCGAAGTCCCGGGCCAACTCGGGATAGCTGGGGGCCATGCAGTCCCGCGAGACCGGCAGCAGTTCAGGTAGCGCCGGATCCGCATAGCCCAGCTGCCGCATCGAGCGGACCGCGCGGCGCAGCAATCGCCGCAGGACGTACCCACGTCCCTCGTTGCCCGGGCGGACCCCGTCACCGATCAGCATCAAGCCGCTGCGAACGTGGTCGGCGATCACCCGCAGCCGCACATCGTCCTGCGCATCAACGCCGTAGCGTCGGCCACTGAGTTCGGCGGCGCGCTGCAGGACCGGAAAGACCTCGTCGACCTCGTACATGTTGGCGACGTCCTGCAGCAGATAGGCGATCCGCTCCATGCCCATGCCGGTGTCGATGTTCTTCTCCGGCAGGTCACCGAGGATCGGGTAGTCCTTGCCGGGGCCGGGACCGCGCTGGTACTGCATGAAGACGAGATTCCAGAATTCCAGAAATCGGTCGCCCGCAACGTCGACGATCGGGCCGCCGTCGGGCCCGAATTCCGCGCCACGGTCGAAGAAGATCTCCGAACATGGTCCCGCCGGGCCGGGCTGCCCGGTGTCCCAATAGTTCTCGTCCTTGCCCAGCCGCTGGATTCGTTCGGGGGAAAGTCCCGCGATCTTGCGCCAGAGCTGCGCCGCGTCGTCGTCGTCGAGGTAGACGGTCACCCAGATCTTGTCCGGGTCGATGCCGAACCCACCGGTTTCCCGCGGATTGGTGATCAAGTCCCAGGCGTGGGTGATCGCCCCTTCCTTGAAGTAGTCACCGAAGGAGAAGTTGCCGTTCATCTGGAAGAACGTGCCATGCCGGGTGGTCCTGCCGACCTCCTCGATGTCAAGGGTCCGCACGCACTTCTGCACGCTGGTGGCCCGTCGGTAGGGCGGCGTCTGTTGCCCGGTGAGATACGGGATGAACGGGACCATCCCGGCCACCGTGAACAGCAGAGTCGGGTCCTCGCTGACCAGGCTGGCGCTCGGGACGACGGTGTGCCCTCGTTGTTCGAAGTGGTCGAGGAAGCGTTTCTTGATGTCGGCCGTGCGCATCAGGCCGTGAAGTCCTCCGGCTTCGCGCCGAGTTGTCCGTCGAGGCCTACTCCGGCGCGCAGCTCTTTCTCCCGCTCGCTCATGGCGGTCCGTACGTCTCCGGCGAACTCACCGATCGCCTCGGCGAGCTGGGACAAGCCCCCTGTCAACGATTCGGCGATTCCACCCGGGGTCAGCTTCTGGGCGGCGGCCGAAAGCCGGCGTACGACAAGTGCCCCGACGGTGACTCCGAGCCCGAGCCAGAACAGCCGGCGCATCAGTGCTTGCCCCCGCGGCGGCGGCCGCGCGATCCGGAGCGTTCCACTTCGCGGCGGCCCTCTCGCCGACCCTTGACCGCCTGGCGTACGCCATAGGAGAAGGCGGCTGCCTTGACCAGCGGTCCGCCCAATGTGGCCGCAACCACACTCGTCAGAGCGGCGGCGTTGCTGGACATGCTCGCAGCGTTCGCCGTGATCCCATCGACCCGCTCGAGGTTGCTGTTGACCGCACGCACGGTGGTGACGGCATTGTCCAGAATGGGCCCCGCCCCCTCATGTGCCTTGCGGATGCCCAGAGTCGTCTCATCCAGCGTGCGGCCAAGTTTGAGGATCGGTACGGCCAGGAGCAGCACCAGCAGAGCCAGTGCACCAGCAGCAACGAGCCCAGCGATCTCTCCAGCAGACACAGCGCAGCCTCTCTCCGGTACGGGGGGACCGGTCAAGCCTAGCGACCTGGCCGCCCCGGTGCCCTTCCGGCGACATTGCCTGCCGCAGGGCTCACTTTACCGAGCCGGCCAACGTCCCCTGCACGAAGTAGCGCTGGAAGGCGAAGAACACGATCAGCGGGACGACCAAGGACATGAATGCGCCGGGGGCGAGTACGTCGATGCTCTCGCCGAACTGCCGGGTCTGGGACTGCAGGAAGACCGTGAGGGGCTGCGCGTCGCGGCTGGCGAAGACCAAAGCGATGAGGAAGTCGTTCCACACCCAGAGGAACTGGAAGATGGCCAACGAGGCAATAGCAGGCAACCCGAGCGGCAACACGACCCGGCGGAAGATGGTCCACTCGCTGGCCCCATCCATTCTGGCCGCTTCGAGGAGATCCTTCGGAATGCCGGCGAAGAAGTTGCGCAGCAGGAAGATCGCGAACGGCAGACCGAACGCCACGTGGAACAACACGACACCGGGAATGCTGCCGAAGATGCCGAGCGAGCCGTACAGCTCGGCGATGGGTATCAGCCCGACCTGTACGGGCACCACGAGGAGCCCGATCACGATCAGGAAGATCCAGTCCCGCCCCCAGAACTGCATCCAGGCGAAGGCATAGGCCGCCAGCGAGGCTATGAGGACCACGCCGAGTGTGGACGGAATGGTGATCAGAACGGTATTGAAGAATGAGCCGACCAGATCGCCGTTGCTCAGAAGGCTCGAGTAGTTGTCCAGGCTGAGCTCTGTCGGTTGGAGCAGAAAGGTCCACCAGCCTCCACTGGTCTGCGAACCGAGCAACGAGGAGACGAAAAGCCCGATCGCCGGAACGGTCCAGAAGATGGCGATCAGGACCAGGAAGATCTGGACGAAACCACCGCCGGTCTTCGACGCGATCCGGCTGGCCACACCTCGGCGCGGCGCCCCGAGGGCTTGCTTTGCCAGCTCCTCCTGTGGGGGTGGCGGCGGCCGCTCCTCGGTGATGGTCATGTCTTGTCCGCCTCGCTCGCTGCGCTCACCGGTCGGTCCGCTCCTCGCTCGCTGGCGCTCACTGCGATGCTCCCGCCCTCTCGGCTCACGACTGCTCCCGGCGGAATCGTCTGATGTTGAAGGCCATGGCCGGCAGTACGAGCAGGAACAGCAGCACGCTCAGGGCGCTGCCCAGGCCCTGGTCGTTGGCGCCACCGAAGGACACCCGATACATCTGCAGGGCAAGGACGCTGGCATCGTCCTGCACTGAGCCTGGCGCGATGATGTAGACGAGGTCGAA